>Ga0157302_10000028_pt1 | contig 44692 bp, 47 predicted proteins | sample NitcycUS103311B2_FD_108381 | JGI IMG/M metagenome (GOLD analysis project Ga0157302, IMG submission 108381) | Soil microbial communities from Arlington Agricultural Research Station in Wisconsin, USA - Nitrogen cycling UWRJ-S103-311B-2 | ecosystem: Environmental > Terrestrial > Soil >... | reverse complement strand
GTCGGTGATCGAGATCACGTTGGTCGGGATGTAGGCGGAGACGTCAGAGGCCTGGGTCTCGATGATCGGCAGTGCGGTCAGCGAGCCGCCGCCGAGGTCGTCGTTGAGCTTCACCGCCCGCTCCAGCAACCGCGAGTGCAGGTAGAAGACATCGCCCGGGTAGGCCTCGCGACCCGGCGGGCGCCGCAGCAGCAGCGACATCTGGCGGTAGGCGTAAGCGTGCTTGGTCAGGTCGTCGTAGACGCAGAGGGCGGCCTTGCCGTTGTAGAGGAAGTGCTCGCCCATCGCACAGCCGGCGTAGGGGGCGATGAACTTGATCGGCGCCGCCTCGTCGGCGGGGGCGGCGACGATGATCGTGTTCTCCATCGCGCCGTTCTCCTCCAGCACCTGCTTGAGCTGGACGACCGTCGACATCTTCTGCCCGATCGCGACGTAAATGCAGATCATGTCCTTGTCGCGGTTGTTGATGATCGTGTCGATCGCGATCGCCGTCTTACCGGTCTGGCGGTCGCCGATGATCAGCTCTCGCTGGCCGCGGCCGATCGGGATCATGCCGTCGATCGACATCAGCCCGGTCTGAACCGGTTCGGTGACCGGCTGGCGCTGGACGACGCCGGGGGCCTTGAACTCGGCCGGGCGGGTCTGCGTCGTCGCGATCTCGCCTTTGTCGTCGAGCGGGCGGCCGAGCGGATCGACCATGCGGCCGAGCAGCTCGTCGCCGACCGGGATCCGCAGCAGGTGGCCGGTGCGCTTGACCGTGTCGCCCTCGACGACCTTGTCCCACTCGCCGAAGAGCACGGCGCCGACGTTGTCGGACTCGAGGTTGAGGGCGAGGCCGGTGACGCCGTGCGGAAGCTCCAGCATCTCCAGCGCCATGCACTTCTCCAGGCCGTGAATACGGGCGATCCCGTCCGCCACGGACAGCACCGTGCCGACCTCGGAGAGGTCAGCGCTGCCGGTGTCCAGTCCCTCGATCCGCTCGCGCAGGATTGATGCGATCTCGTCAGGCTTAATCTCCACTGCGGTTCTGCCTCCTTACGCCGCTTGGGCGACGCTTTTTCGAAGTTTGTCCAAGCGACTGCGGATGCTCGCGTCGAGGACCATGTTGCCGACCTGCAGGACGATGCCGCCGATGATCTCGTCGTCGACGCGGCTGGCCAGCTCTACTTTCTGGCCGGTCTGGCGCTCGATCTCCTCGCCGACTTTCTCCACCACAGCGCGGTCAAGCTCGACCGCGCTGGTCACCGTCACGTCGATGCGCCGGTTCTCCTGCTTCCAAAGCTCATCGAGCTGGCGGCGGATGCGAAATACCTCCTGCATCCGCCCCTTCTCGATCAGCAGCTCGAGGAAGTTGAGCAGCTCCGCGTCAGCGTCACTGACGGCGCGCTTCAGTCCCGCGACCTTCTCCGCCGTGGAGAAGTAGGGGCTGAAGAAGAAGACCTGCAGCTCGTGATCGCCGTCGAGCGCATCGGCGAACTGGGCCAGCTCGTCGCGGATCGCGTCGAGCTTGCCCTTCTCCTTGGCCACATCGAAGAGGGCCTCGGCGTATACGCGAGCTGCCTCCGCCATCAGTTCCTCGACTCCTCCGCTCCCGATAGGGCAGAGAAGTCAACCTCGCTCAGCGCCTCCTCGACCAGGCGGCGCTGATCGTCCTCGTTGAGCGACTTGCGGGTAACCTTCTCGGTCGCCAGCACGGTGAGGTCGGCGACCTCCTTGCGGATCTGCTGCAACGAGCGCCGCGTCTCGGCTTCGATGTCGCGGGTGGCGGCCGCAACCAGCTCCTCCCGCTTCGCGTTGCCTTCCGTTTTCGCCTCAGATTCCGCTGTCTCGGCCGCTTTGCGAGCGCGGGCCATGATGTCGTCGGCCTGCTCGCGGGCCTCGGTGAGGCGCTCGCGGTACTCGGCGAGCAGCTCATCGGACTCTTTGCGCTGACGTTCCGCCGCCTCGATCGACTCGCTGATCGTTTTGGCTCGCTTGTCGAGCGCCTCCTGGATCTTCGGGAAGGCGACCTTGCTCAGCACCCACATCGTGAAGAGGAAGAGAACCAGCGTCCAGATCATCAGGCCGAGGCCCGGTGAGACCAGGAAGCTGCCGCCTTCTTCAGACGCCTCCTCGGCGGCGAGCGGAATCAAACCGGCTATGTGGCCAAAGAGCTCCACGCGATCGACCTAGAGGAAGAAGGCGATAAGGCCGAAGATGAAGGTGTAGAAGGCGACGGCCTCGGTAAGGGCGAAGCCGAGCCAGCGGATGCTCTGCAGCTCGTCTTTCATCTCGGGCTGGCGGGCGACCGACTCGATCTCCTTGCCGAAGATGAAGCCAATACCGATACCGGCGCCGATCGAACCAAGGCCGGCACCGACGCCGAGGGCGATCGCCTTACCGGCCGATTCGATCCCTTCGTCGGAGATCGCGGCGGCTACAGGGGACAGATCCATTTGAAACAGCGCTCCTTTTCTAGTGACTTGCGGAGGTGGCTCCGCCGATGTAGATCGCGGTGAGGGTCGAGAAGATAAACGCCTGAAGCGTCGCTACAAGACCCACCTCGAAGATGAAAAACGCAAAGGCCATCGGGAACGTCAGTGCCCCGAGGGCAGCGATGCCGAGCAGGACGGCCAGCCCGCCACCCATGAAGAGCAGCAGCAGGTGGCCGGCGAGGATATTGGCGAAGAGACGCACTGAGAGCGAGATCAGCCGCACGAAGTGCGAGATCACCTCGATGATGAAAATCGCCCCCTTGCCGATCGGGTTCATCTCCTCCAGCCCCGGGGGCAGCCAGCTGGCGAAGTAAGGAATGAAGCCCTTGGAGCGGATCCCTTCGACGTGGTAGGAGACCCAGACGACCAGGGTCAGCACCAGCGGGATCGAGATGTTGGCGGTCGCGGCGTAGAGCGCGAAGGCCGGGATTTCCAGCCCGAAGATGCTGACCTCGTGCTCGGTGTTGGTCGGCAGCGGGATGAAGCCGATCATGTTCGAGAACCAGATCCAGAAGAAGAGGGCGGCGAGGAAGGGGAACCAGCGCACCGCGGTGGCGCCGTCGAGGTTACCGCCGGTGATGTTGTTCTTGGTCAGGTCGAAGGCGACCTCGATCGCGGTCTGCACCCGGTTCGGTTTCTGCGCCATCCGGCGTGAAATCCAGACCATCGTGAAAATCGTCAGAGCACTCGCCAAGCCCAGATAGAGCACCGCCTTGTTGATGCTGAGGTCAAGGCTGCCGAGGTGGATCGAGATCCACGGTTCGAGCTTGAACTCGTTCTGCGGCTGGAAGGATTCGAGTTTGCCGGAGCTGCCGAAGATCAGCAGCATCAGGATCGCGATCCCGAAATAGACGCCGAGCCCGATCAACACCTTGGAGCGCGTCGTCATGCTTTGCCGACCTCCGGTTCGCTGAAGAGGTGGGCGATGCCTTGGGCGGCGAAAGAGACGGTGAAGAGGACGAGGACGAGGACCGCCGAAGCTAGTCCGGCTTCGCGATCGGAGAGGCCGACGAGTAGCACCACCGTCGCCATCAGCCAGACCCGGCCGAGCGTCGTCGCGGCGACTATCCCCATCGCTTTCTGGCGGTTGCCCGCGGCAAGTTCAGCGTTGGCGCGGCGAGTGGCGAGAGTCTGGATCCCACGCTGGGTCAACCATGCAGCCGCTCCCACGGCGTATCCGAGCATGGGCAGCCCGCCGAGCAGAAAAACGGCGAGTGCAGCGGCAAGGACCAGTAGGTCGACGTACTTGGGAGGAGACATAAAATTCGCCCGTCTGTGAAAGGGCGGGCGGACTGGCGACTATATCCGAAAGGGCCGACGATCCGCTTTCTAGAGCCAGTTCGTGAGGCTTGTTACAACCTGTTACTAACTCATATCGCTACTTGCGGGAGATTATTCCTCGAGTTCGATCGCTTCGATTTCGCCGGTTTCGGGGTTGAGCCGGCCGCGCCGCAGCTTGAGGATCTCCAGTACGTAGATCAGGTAGACGCTGGAGGCCAGCGCGACTAGGCCGAAAGCGACGATCACCGCAGTCCAGAGCACGTTGAAGTGGCCGTGGTCGTCGCTGTAGGGGACGAAGCGCAGGGCCAGGGCCAGCCCGGCGAGCGCCAGCGTCCAGCCGTAGAGATAGGCGAGCGTGCGGCGCTGCGAGAAGCCGATGTTGGCCATGCGGTGATGGAAGTGCCAGCTGTCAGCCTGGTAGATCGGCTGGCGGTACTTGAGCCGCTTGGCGACGACGAAGCCGGTGTCGAGGATCGGTACCGCGAGGATCACCAAGGGGAAGGCAAGGGCAACGACGGCATTGGTCTTCAGCGCTCCTTGGACCGAGGCGACGGCGAGCAGGTAGCCGAGCAGGTTGGAGCCGGTGTCGCCCATGAAGCTCGAGGCGGGCGGGAAGCCGTGGCGGAGGAAGCCGAGCGCGCCGCCGGCGGTCAGCGCCGCCAATACGCCGGCGGCATTGCGATCCAGCGAGAGGGCGACCACCGCCAGGGCGATCGCGGCGATTGTGCAGACGCCGGCGGCGAGGCCGTCGACGCCGTCGATGAAGTTGATCACGTTGACGACGGCGACGATCCCAATCACGGTCAGTGGATAGGCGAGCCAGCCGAGCTCGAAGCCGCCGACGAAGGGCAGGGTCAGGTTGTCGACGCGGACGCCGGCGAGGACCGGGATCAGCGCCGCCCCAACTTGGCCGAGTAGCTTCGGCAGCGCCGGGATTTCCCAGACGTCGTCGACGACGCCAACTGCGGCGATCGCCGCGGCGCCGAGCAGGATCGCGTGACTTTCGCCGTCGCCCGGGAGCCAGATCCATCCCGCCACCTCGATCCCGACGAAGATCGCCAGGCCGGAGAGCCGCGGCATCGGCTTGTCGTGCAGGCCGCGCTCCTTGGGCTGGTCGATCGCGCCGATCCGGAAGGCGAGTCGCTCGGCGTAGGGAACCAGCAGCCAGGCAATCGCGGCCGCTACGAGAAAAGCGAGGACGGCGTCGGTGGTCGCTGCCATAGCGCGGAGCCCGCTGGGAAAGCGGGCGCGCCCAGGCTACCCGACCGACCAGAGGTGCAACGCATTGTGGGCCCTGCGGAGCCGTAACGCGTTGCAGGTGGCTATTCGACGGCCCCGAGTGCGCCCTCGACCAGCAACCCTGGGTCGCGCGGGTTGAGCACACCCGGTGGCGAGTCGCGCTTACGCAGCGGCAGGTCGGCCGGGTCGGCGAGGACCTGGAGGCGACCGTCGGCGATCAGCGCCTCGTCGACGCCGCCCATGCGGCCGGCGAAGGTGGTGAAGACGGGGGTACCGAGGGCGACGGCCTCGCGGTTCATCGTCCCCCCCGCGCTGACGACGAGGTCGGAATGGGCGATCAGGCTCTGGGCGTCGATCGCGCGCTCGGGCACGATCAGGTTGGCGGCCTCCATCTCCCGCACCTCGTTGCCCTGGCGCTCGGTGCGGGGAATCACGATAGCTTGGACGGAGTCGGCTCCCGCGAGATAGCGGATCGACTCGCCGTAGACGTCATTGCGCGCGTGGTACTCCGAGGTCTCCGGCGGCGGGCGAACGACGACCAGCACCTTCTCGCGATCGAGGCCAAGCTCATCGAGCACCGCGGGATCGGGCTCGAACCCGTCCAGGTAGTACTCCTCCTTCAGCCCGGGGTAACGAACCAGCTTGCGCTCCTTGGCGCCGATCTTCTTCAGCCGCTCGAGCGGGATGGAGTCCGGGACGAGGACCCTGCTCGCCGCGCGAAAGGCAATCTGGCGCTGCCAGCCGGCGAACTCGTAGTCCTGCATCTGCGCCGAGGGGATGCGGAAGAGCGAGGAGACGACGGCGAGGTCGACCGAACCGTGGGCGATCGCCAGCTGTGGCCGGCGATGCCAGACCAAGCGGGCCAGCGCCGCCGAGCGTCCGGCAAGCGCCCGCCCCTTGCCTAGCGCCGAAGCGCCGCCGTGGCTGCCCACAGTCGTATAGGCAATACCGAGCCGGTCGAGGATCCCCAGCGTCTGTCCGTACTGGCGGGCAGTGACCATGACCTCGTGGCCGCGAGCTTCCAGCCGCTCTATTACCGGCCGCAGGACGAGCGGGTGCGCCGCCGCGGTGCAGTCGACCCAAACTCTCAAACGGCTGTTGGCGACAGCTGCGGGTAAAGCGGGTAGCGATCCATCAGGGCGCCGGTGCGCTCGACCAAGGCGTCCTTCTCGGCATCGAAGTCAGCGGAGAGCGCCGTGGCGATCACCGCGGCGATCTCGGTCATGTCCTCTTCGACGAGACCGCGGGTGGTCAGCGCCGGGGTGCCGATGCGCAGTCCCGAGGGGTTCATCGGCGGCCGCGGGTCGAAGGGGATCGCGTTGCGGTTGACCGTGATGCCGACCGCATCGAGGCGGTCCTCCGCCGTCTGGCCGTCGAGGCCGGTCGGGGTCAGGTCAACGAGGACAAGGTGGACGTCGGTGCCGCCGGTGAGGACCGGGACGCCACCGGCTTCGAGCCCGGCGGCGAAAGCCTGGGCGTTGGCGATCGTCTGGCGCTGGCGGGCGGCGAACTGCTCGCTGGCAGCGATCCACAGCGCCACCGCCTTGGCGGCGACCGTGTGCATCAGCGGCCCGCCCTGCTGACCGGGGAAGACAGCCTTGTCGATTGCCTTCGCGTGCTCCTCTTTGCAGAGGATCATGCCGCTGCGCGGCCCGCAGAGCGTCTTGTGGATCGTCGTGGTCACGACGTCGGCGTGCGGCACCGGGTTGGGGTGCTCGCCGGCGGCGACGAGGCCAGCGAAGTGGGCCATGTCGACCATCAACTTGGCGCCGACCGAGTCGGCGATCGCGCGGAAGGCGGCGAAGTCGAGCTGGCGCGGGTAGGCGGACCAACCGGCGACGATCAGCTTCGGCTTGTGCTGCTCGGCAAGCGCGGCGACCTCGTCCATGTCGACCAGCAGATCGTCTTTGCGGACGTGGTACGGGACCGGGTTGTAGAGCGTGCCGGAGACGTTGATCTTCATCCCGTGACTGAGGTGGCCGCCGTGGTCGAGAGCAAGGCCGAGGAAGGTGTCCCCTGGTTCGAGCAGCGCCATGTAGACGGCGTTGTTGGCCTGCGCTCCGGAGTGGGCCTGGACGTTGGCGTGCTCGGCGTCGAAGAGCTCCTTGGCCCGGTCGATCGCCAGCTGCTCGGCGACGTCTACCTCCTCGCAGCCGCCGTAATAGCGGCGCCCGGGGTAACCCTCGGCGTACTTGTTGGTCAGCACCGAGCCGACCGCGTCGAGCACGGCCTGCGGCACGAAGTTCTCCGAGGCGATCATCTCCAGCGTCCCCTGCTGGCGCCGCAGCTCGCCGTCGAGCACGGCGGCGATCGCCGGATCGACCTCGGCGAGAGGTGCGGTTTGGAAGTTCTCCGGCAGCTCGTTCACGGCAACCGACGATAGCAACGGTCATGGATAGCCTGCGGCCGGTGAAAACCCGCCTTTTGCTCCCGATCGCCGCGCTCTGCCTCGGCCTGGCCGCCCCCGCCACAGCCGCGGAGCCGGCGGAAAACCCCTGCGCGGGACCGGAAGCGGCGCACCTGCTCTGCCCCAACCTGCGCATCGGCCCGCCCGCCGACCTCCATGTCCAGCACGGCGGGCGCACCCTGCTGCGCGCGACCAGCGATGTCCGCAGCCGCGGCCTCGGCCCAATCGAGCTGCGCGGCAATCGCAACGGGCCGCGCTCGATGCGGGTCCACCAGCGGATCTACCGCGCCGGCGGCGGCCACATCGACGTGCCGACGAACGCCAGCCTGCACTTCACCGACGTCGGCGCCTACTTTGGCGGCAGCTACTGGAAGGTCCACCAGCTCGCCCGCTTCGATCTTTGGTTAGTGGACGGTCACCACCGACTGCTGCACCGCGTGCGCAGCGGCCCCAAGCTCAACTACTGCCTGCGCGACCTCGAGCGCACCCGCCCCGGCCAACGCTCACCCAGCCACTTCCACTATCCGGGCTGCAACCAAAACCCTTACCAAGACAGCATCACGCTGGGAACCTCGGTCGGCTGGTCAGACATCTATCCAGCCGACTACGACAAGCAGTGGATCCCCGTCGGCGGCCTGCGCGGCTGCTTCGCCTTCGTGATGACCGTCGACCCCAACGGGCTCCTCTACGAGTCAAACGAGAACGACAACACCTCGCGCCGCCTCGTCCGCCTCCCCTTCCGCGGCAACGTCGGCTGCTAGCCGCCGATCGGGGCGCGGGGGTTTGAGCCCCAGAAGACGACCGTGCCGAGCATGCCGATGATGTGGACCAAGATGATGTTGACCACCATCGACTGGGCCGTCGCGGTGCCCACCCCGACCGGGCCGCCGGAGGCGGTGTAGCCGTAGTAGCAACCGACCAGCACGATCGCGGTCGTCATCACCATCCCCTTGATCAAGCTGAAGATCAGGTCGGGGGGGCTCTGGAACATCCAGAAGATCAAGAGGTAGCCGCCAGAGGACACATCACCTACCTGCTGGACCACCGCTATGTAGCTGGCAAAGTAGGCGACGCCGATCCCGACCAGGTAGAGAAAGGGGATCGCGATCCAGGCGCCGAGCAGGCGGGTCGCGGCGAGGAAGGTCACCGGCGGGATCCCCATTACCTCGAGCGCGTCAATCTCGTCGGAGATCCGCATCGCGCCGAGCTCGGCGACGATCCCGGTGCCGACCTTGGCCGAGAGGATGTAGCCGAAGGCGTAGGGCAGCCCCTCGCGCAGGTCGCAGTAGGCCGAGAAGAGGCCGGCCAGCGAGGGGGCGCCGATCGAGCGGTTGAAATAGGCCCCCTGGAGGCCGCACTGGAGGCCGAGGATGAAGACGAAGGCCCAGATGATCAGGGCCGAGCCGAGGATCAAGATGCCGCCCTGGCGCAAGCTCTCGCCGAAGAAGCGCAGGACGCGACCACTGAAGACGAGGCCGGCGACGCGGGTGCCGAAGCGGGCGATCTCGCCGAAGGAGTCGAGCCAGCCGCGCGGGACGTCGAGCCAGCCGATCACCTGATGCTCTGCAGTTCGGGGTTGGTCGCGAGCAGGATTGAGGTGACGACGAACTGGAAGAAGAAGACCGCGACGAGGGCGATCACCACGGCCTGGTTGACGGCACGGCCGACGCCGGCGGCGCCGCCCGAGGCCGACATCCCCTTGTAAGAGCAGACGACGGCGATGATCGCACCGAACATCGTGCACATCAGCACCGAGGCCCAGATGTCGGTGACCGTGGCGTTGGAGAAGAGGGTGGCGAAGAAGCCGCCGAGCGACTGCTTGTAGAGCAGCTCGGCCGCGATGCCGGCGGAGAGGCCGAAGACGATCGCGAAGATGTCGAGCAGGCCGGTGATCACGATCAGGGCCAGGAAGCGTGGCACGACCAGGTTCTTGACCGGGTCAACTCCGAGCACCTGCAGGGCGTCGAGCTCCTCGCGAATCTTGCGGGCGCCGAGGTCGGCGGTGATCGCGGTGCCAGCGACGCCGGCGACGACGACGGCGGTGACCAGCGGCCCGATCCAGCGGATCGCGGTCAGCACGAAGAAGCCACCGAGCCGGTCGAGCGCGCCGAACAGCGAGAGCACGCCGGCCGCCTGCAGCCCCGGCGCGCCGAGGCAAAGGGCGAAGGTCGAGATCAGCAGGGGGAACCAGGAGAGCTTGAGCACGAAGAGGAACTGCCAGACCAGCTCCTCGCCGTAGGGGTAGGGAGGCTTGATCGCGGAGACGATCGTCTTCGCGGTGAGGATCATCATCTCCCCCACCTGCTCGAAGGCCGCTTTGGTGGGGCCGGTGGCCCGCGTCAGGACTTGGCTTGCCACCAGCTCATCGCTCTGCCTAGAGGGCCCCCGCCCGATCGCGCCGACCCGTCGCCGGCCTCGTCGCCCAGCACGGCTTCGCGGCGGGCACGTGCCTCGCCGACCTGCCTTGCGCGCACCTCAGCTGCCCTCTGCGCCTCCGAGAGCTGGCCGATCAACGTGTCTCGCGTCTGCTCCAGCTCCTCGACCCCGGCAACGTGGGCTTTGGAGAAGCGCGCCGCTGTCGGCATGTTGTCCGGCAGGTCGCGGGTGTAGGCGGAGAGCTCGACCTCGAGCCGGGCGATCTGGCGCCGCAGCTCGTGGCGCACCTCGATCGCCTCGCTCTCTTTGGCGAGGTCGGGAAGGTCAGGGCACGGCTCGGTCGCGATCTCCTCATCAGCGGCCATACTCGCGCAGGCGGTGGCGACAATGACCAGGTCACGCGGATCGAGCCCGGCCTCGCGCACGCGCCGAAGGGCGTCGCCGGCAATCTGCTCGAGCTCGGGAGCAATCTCGATCCCGCCGGCAACGAAAGTGCCCCGACCCTGTCGGCTGACCACCAGTCCGCTCTTCTCCAAGCCCGCGTACACAGTGCGCACGGTATTGACATTGACGCCCGCCCACTCGGCGAGGCGACGAAAGCTGGGAAGCTGCTCCCCCGCCGCGAGCCGGCCAGTGGCGATCAGCGCCCGCAGACGCCAGGAGAGTTGAACCCCGACCGGTAGCTCCGCGGCGGGATCAGTGGAAAAAGGAGTGGCCTCGCGCGCCGATGTCTTCTGTGCCATCAGCGCACACAGTATCGGGTAGTGCTGTCCTAATCAACTAGGACAGTCAGAGATCGGCCAGTCGGGCGGTGAGGTCCCCCGAGGACAAGCCGCCTTCGCGCAAGACGACCCACTCGCCCCCATGCTCGTAGGCGGTCAGGTCAATGACTGTAGAGGGAAGACCGGCCAAGGCGCCGCCGTCGACCGCCAGGTCGACCGCCGCGATGATCTCCGGCGGGACGTCGGCGAAGCGCGCGGGAGCAGGCTCGCCGCTGGCGTTGGCCGAGGTCTGAAAGATCGGGCACATTGCGCCCGCCAGCGGTCCACCGATCAAGCGCACCCCGAGCCGTCCCGGATCCTCGCGGCAGGCGAGTGGGTAGCGATGCTCGGGATTGTCGACCACAAGCGTGACCGGGCCCGGGAGCAGAGCGCCGACCGCGGCCCGGGTGCGCTCGCCGAGGCTCTCGACCAGCTCGCGCATCGCCAGCGGCGAGAAGTAGAGCACCGCCGACGGCTTACCGTCATCGCGCCCCTTGATCCGGTGGATGCGCGCGATCGCCTCTGCGTTCAATGGATCGCAGGCGAGACCGTAGAGACCGTCAGCGGGAAAGACGACGACGCCGCCGGCGGCGATGCAGCGCTCCAGGCTTGCGCGAGCGTTCTCCGCCCCGCCTCGCTCGCTCGAGATCGTCTCGCTCACGGCCGCCCGATCACCACCCGCTCGATCCCAGCCAGGTCAGCGCGCACCTCGACAGCACCGAAACCGGCCTCTGACAATAGGGCGTTGACAGCCACGGCCTGCCCCGCGCCAATCTCGAACGCAACCGTCGGCCGCGTTGCGGTCGTAGTTGTCTCCGCTATGCGGAGACAACTACGACCGCAGGCGGGAATCAGGGCGCGGAACGCGTTGAGGCCGTCGGACCCCGCCAGCAGCGCCTCGCGCGGCTCCCACTCGGTCACCTCGGGCTGTAGCGACGCCCACCCGAGCTCTGCCACGTAGGGCAAGTTGGCGAGGATCAGGTCGAAGTCCTCCCGCGGCGGCAGCGACCCTTCGAGAAAACGAACGCGATCGCCGAGGCCAAGCCGCTCGGCATTGGCGCGGGCGACTTCAAGCGCACCCGGCGAGGTGTCGGTCGCCGTCACCGCACAGTCCGGCAGCTCGTCGGCGACCGCCAGCGCGATTGCGCCCGAGCCGGTGCCGAGGTCGAGCACGCTGTCCGGCTGCAGCTCCAGCGCCAGCTCGACCAGCAGCTCGGTCTCCGGACGGGGAATCAGCACCCGCGGATCGACCGCCAGCTCGAGGTGGCGGAAGCCGCGGCGGCCGAGGATGTAGGCGACCGGCTCGCGGCGCAGTCGCCGCCGCACCATCTCGCCGAATCGCCGCGCGGCGGGAGGTGGAATCTCAGCCTCCGGATCGGCCGCCAGGCGCGCCCGGTCCCAGCCGGTCGCCTCGGCCAGCAGCACTTCGGCGTCGAGCCGGGGCTGCTCGATCCCGGCCGCGCGCAGGGCGTCCGTGGACGCGGTCAGCGCTTCCCTGATCAACCGACCGTGGCGGTCTCGAGGCGCTGCCGCTTCTCCTCCGCCGCGAGTGCCTCGGTGAACTCGGCCAGTTCGCCGCCGAGGACGCCTTCGAGGTTGTGCGAGGTGTGCTTGATCCGGTGGTCGGTCACCCGGCCCTGGGGGAAGTTGTAGGTGCGCACCTTCTCCGAGCGCTCGCCGCTGCCGACCTGGGCCTTGCGCTCGGAGGCGATCTGCGCCTGCTGTTCGGCCAGCTCGCGCTCGTAGATGCGGGCGCGCAGCACCCGCATCGCCCGCTCCTTGTTCTGCAGCTGGGACTTCTCGTCCTGCATCGAGACGACGATCCCGGTCGGTTTGTGGGTGATCCGCACCGCCGAGTCGGTCGTGTTGACCGACTGCCCGCCCGGCCCAGAAGATCGGTAGACGTCGACCTGGAGATCGTTCTGGTCGATCTTGACCTCGACCTCCTCGGCCTCGGGCAGCACCGCCACGGTCGCGGTCGAGGTGTGGATGCGACCCTGGGACTCGGTCTCCGGCACCCGCTGCACCCGGTGCGTGCCGCCCTCGTACTTGAAGACCGAGTAGGCGCCCTCGCCCTTGATCGCAAAGGTGACCTCCTTGAAGCCACCCACCTCGGCGTTCGACTGCGAAAGCGCCTCCGTGGCAAAGCCTTTCTCTTCGGCGTAGCGGGTCAGCATCTTGTAGAGGTCGCCGGCGAAGAGCGCCGCCTCGTCCCCCCCGGTCCCGGCCCGGACCTCGACCAGGACGTTCTTGGAGTCGTTGGGGTCGCGTTCGACCATCGCCAGCCGGATCTCCTCTTCGAGTGCCTCGAGACGCTGCGGCGCGTCCTGGACGACCTTCTGCAGCTCCTCGTCGTCGCCCTCGGCCAGCAGCTCCCGCGCCCCTTCCAGGTCGTCCTTCAGCGTCCGGTACTCCGCCCCGAGCGCCTGCGCTTGCTGCAATTCCCGGTACTCGCGCCCAACCTCCGCGTAGCGCTCCCTGTCCCCGATCACTGCGGGGTCGGACATCTGCGACTCGAGCTCGGCAAAGCGCGCCTCGATCTGTTCGACCAGCGAATCGATCACGCCTCACAACATAGACGGGCTCACTCATTTCTAGACGGGCTCACTCATTTCGCGACCCTGGGGAGCGTGCCAGTGATGCATGACAGTAAAGATTAAGACTGTGCTAGGAAGCTAGCTCAGTACTTTTCCTCCGGACTCTTTGAGCCTAGGCTGGCAAGCGTGAAAACTCAACTGCGGCCACTTCCCTCACGCCGTGGCCTTGCCTGCCTCTCCCTCCCCGAGCTACTCAGCGCCGGCGACCTAGAGGGGGCTACGACCTGTTTCGCGCGGGACGCATGTCTGCTCACCCAGGACGCAACCGCGATCCACACCCGGGACCGGATCCGTCCGGTGCTCGCCCAGCTGATCTCCCGTCACATTCGGATCGAGGTCGAGCTGCGCTGCGTGCTTGCGGCCGGCGAGATTGGCCTCGCCACCGAGCACTGGACGATCGAGATCGACGGGACCGAAGGCTCGCGCTTCGAACAGACCTGCACGCCGACCCTGATCCTGCACAGGATCGAAGAGCGCTGGAAGCTGGGCGTCGTCGCACCCTGGGGTTGGGGCAGTGCACCGCTGGTCAAACCGCCCGCCTGAGCGACGCCGAGCCCTCAGGCGACGATCTCGATTTGCTGTCCCGCCGCGGCCGCCTCGGGTGACTCCCGGGCCAGGACGGCCTCCAGCGAGGCGATCGCCACCGCGAGCTCCTCTTCGTCGGGCTCGCGCGTGGTCAGGTTCTGCAGCATCAGACCGGGCCACATGATCGCCCGCACCCAGCGCTTGCGGCGGTTTTTGCCGGCCCACTTGATCACCTCGTAGGAGAGGCCGGCAATCAGCGGGATACCGAGGATGCGCGAGGCCAGCAGCCAGTACCAGGCCGGTAGGCCAATCGGCGCAAAAACGAAGATCGCCAGCACCATTACGATCAGCAGGAAGCTGGTGCCGCAGCGGGGGTGCAGGCGCGAGTAGAGCTTCGCCCGCGCCGGGGTTAGTTCGTCTTCGGCCTCATAACAGGAGATCGTCTTGTGCTCGGCGCCGTGGTACTCGAAGACGCGACGCAGGTCTTTAAGCCGGCTGATCGCGGCGATGTAGCCGATGAAGATGGCGGTGCGCAGGACTCCCTCGACCAGCCAGAAAAGCAGCGGCGAGCCAAGCTGGTCCTTGATCAAGCTGGTCAACCCGACCGGGATGACAAAGAAGAGCCCGACCGCGAGCAGCATCGAAAAGGCGATGGTCAGCCCCCAAACCCAGCCGCCGATCTCTTCCGGCTCGCCCTCCTCGCCATCCTCGAGCTGGGCGTTGGCGGAGATCGCCAGCGCCCGGAAGCCGATCTTCAGCGACTCGCCAAGGGCGACGATGCCGCGCAGCACCGGCAGCCGCCAGAGGCGGTGGCGCTGAGCCCAGGGCTTGATCGTCTCGGAGCTGATCTCGATCTCGCCATCGGGACGGCGGCAGGCGACGGCCCAGACGGTGACGCCGCGCATCATCACGCCCTCGAGCACGGCCTGACCGCCAACCGGCGCGTCGCGCTTGGCGACAAGCGCGCCGTCGGGCATGCGCAGCGAAGCGGTCCCGTCGTCTAAGGGGACGTTCGCAGCCTGGGGTGAGCCCACTTCTGGGCTCACCGGCTACCTTCCGGCCTTGGCGTGCTTGGCGGCGCGGCGCTGGAAGCGCTCGACCCGTCCACCGGTGTCGACGAGCTTCTGCTTGCCGGTGTAGAACGGATGGCACTCCGAGCAGAGCTCGACGTGAAGATCCGACTCGGTCGAGCGGGTGTAGAACTGGTTGCCGCAGGAGCAATGCACGTTGGCGAGGGTGTACTCGGGGTGGATTCCGGTTTTCATCTTCGGACATTCTAGATGAAGCAGTCAATTTGCCCTTTCAGGGTTTTGGAATTGTCCTCAGGTGCCGATAGCTAGGCAGTGGAAACCACGGAGACGACCGCCGATCGCCCGAGCTGGACGCCCGCCGCCCGCCGCGTCCTCGCCGTCCTCCTGCTCGGAGGCACGGCGATCGTCGCGATCCACGACTGGCTAGGAATCGGCGGCGGCCTGTATCTGGCTATCTCCGGGCCGCTCTACGACGCGATCGTGCTCGGAGCAGGCATCGCTTGCCTGGTCAGGGCGTCGGACTATCCACGCGAGCGGTCGGCCTGGCTGATGATCGGCCTGGCGATTCTCTCCTGGGGCGCCGCTGAGATCTACTGGACTGCCTTCATCGAAGGCAACGAATCTGCCCCGTATCCCTCGCCGGCCGACGTCGGCTACCTCGCCTTCTACCCCCTTGCCTACGCCGGATTGGCACTGCTGGTTCGGGCCAGGGCGCACGAGATGAATTGGCGGCTGTGGATGGACGGGGCAATCGCGGCGCTTGGCACCGCCGCTCTGGGAGCCGCCTTCGTCTTCGACTTCGTCGCGGAGAAGGCAACGGGCACGCCGCTTCAGGTAGCCACCACCCTCGCCTACCCGCTGGGCGACATCGCAATGGTGGCGATGGTCGTCGGCGTCTTCGCCCTGACCGGCTGGCGGCCGGGACGAACCTGGTCGCTGCTGCTGGCCGGCCTCTCCGCGCTCGTCATCGCCGACATCGCCTTCACCCTGCAGTCGACCGACGCGACCCTGCCCGGTGGCGACTGGATCGACCCGATCTACCTGATCGCCGCCGTCTGCCTTGGCGCCGCCGTCTGGCAGCCCGCCGAGGCCGCCGAGATCTCCGCTCCCAGAGCGGGTGACCGCCGTCGCGAGATCGTCGTCCCGGCGGTCTTCGCCGGGGTGATGATCGGCCTCTTTGCGATGCAGTACTTCAGCGCGACCAGCGGCCTCTCGACCGTGCTCTGGGCGGCGACGATGACCGCAGTCATCGTCCGCCTGGCGATGAGCGACAAAGAGAACAAGGACCTGCTCGAGCAGGTGCGGACCGACCCGCTGACCGGGCTCAGCAACCGCGGCCGGATGCAGGTGGACCTCGAAGAGGAATGCGAGCGGGCGACCGATCAGCGCCCAGCAATGCTCTACCTCTTCGATCTCAATGGCTTCAAGCGCTACAACGACACCTTCGGGCACCCCGCGGGGGACGAGCTTTTGGTCCGGCTGGGAGCCGCCCTGCAGGAGGCAGCCGGAGAAGACGGCGTCGCCTACCGGATCGGCGGCGACGAGTTCTGCTTGCTCCTGACCTGTGAGCAGGACCGCTTCGACGCCGCTGCCCGTCGCGCCGCAAAAGCCCTGACCGCCAGCGACCGGGGTGTCGACGTGGGGGCCTCCTGGGGCTCGGCGATGATTCCCGGTGAGGCGGCCGATCCTTCCTCTGCGCTGCAGCTCGCCGACGTGAGGATGTACGCGCAGAAGGAGTCGCGCCGGGCGGCCCAGGGCGGCCCGGTCAATATGCCTGGCGTTCCTACTCCCCAGCCCTCGGCTCAACGACGCTGAGCGCAGCGAGCAGCGAGTCGAGGGTCCCGCCCACCTCGGCCCGCATCGCCTCCGGATCCTCCGCGCGGGCGACCAACATGGCGGCCTCGTCAAGGGCGCCCATCAACACATGGGCGAGCGGTCGCACCGGCTGCGGCTTGATCGCGCCGGCATCGACCGCCGCCTGCAGGGTGGCTTCGATCAGGCCCAGGCCGTGCTCGGTGGCAATCTCGCGCCAGCGGTCCCAGCCCAGCACCGCGGGCCCGTCGAGCAGCACGATCCGCTGCGTCTCGGGCTCGGTCGAGGCGACGAGGAACATCTCGGCGCCGGCCCGCATCGCCTCCATCGGCGAGGAGGCATTGGCGCCGAGGGCCCCGGCCGCGATCCGTTCGGCGAGCTCGGCCTCGATCCGTTCGTAGACGGCCTCGAAGAGCTCGCGCTTGTCTTTGAAGTGGTGGTAGAGAGCACCACGCGTCACTCCCGCGGTGCGGACGATTTCTTCCGTGCCGACGCCGGCATAGCCGTGCTCGGCAAAGAGCTGGCGTGCGGCGGAGATCAGCGCCCCGCGGGTCGCCTCCGAGCGCTCCGCTTGTGTTCGTTTGACATTCATACTGTCTGTATGTACCTTACGCGTTCCGTCGGCCAGAAACAAGCTTTTCGAGGAGGACGTAATGAACCAGTCAGACCAACGCCATGAGATCGAGCTTCCCGCGGGCCGCATTCGCTACCGCGAAGCCGGCGAGGGCAAGCCGGTCGTCTTCGTCCACGGCTTCCTCGTCGACGGCCGCCTTTGGGACGGCGTCGTCGACCGGCTCTCCGACCGCTGCCGCTGCATCGCACCCGACTGGCCTCTCGGCGCTCACCAGGCGGCGATGAACCCGAATGCAGACCTCACCCCTCCCGGCATTGCCGCTTTGATCGACAGCTTCCTCGGGGCGCTGGAGTTGGATGACGTGACGATCGTCGGCAACGACTCCGGCGGGGCGATGTCGCAGGTCCTCGTCACCCGCCACCGGCAGCGGATCGGCCGCCTGGTGCTGACCAACTGCGACACCCACGAGAACTTCCCCCCGGGGATCTTCAAGGCGATGCCGCCGCTGGCCAAGCTGCCGGGCGGGATGACGGCCCTCTCGGCACCGTTCCGGATCCGCGCTCTCGCGCGCGGCGCCTTCAAGCCCTTCGCCAAGACCAAGATCCCGGACGAGCTGATCGACTCCTGGATGGCGCCGGCGCTGCACGACCGCGGCGTCAAGCACGACACCAAGAAGGTCACGGTCGGGATGAACAAGCGCTACACGCTGGAGGCAGCCGAGAAGCTGAGCAGCTCCGACCTGCCCGTCCTGCTGACCTGGGCGCCCGGCGACAAGCTCTTCCCGATCTCCTACGCGGAACGACTCAAGAGCACCACGCCGAACGCCCGCATCGTCGAGATCCCCGGCGCGAGCACCTTCGTCGCGCTCGATCAACCGCAGCGGTTGGCCGACGAGATCGCATCATTCGTCGAGTCGAATTGAGTCAGAACGCGCAAGCTGCGCGTTCTTTTTCGCTACTTGCAGCTTTTTCGTCTGACCGGGGGGGCATCCTGTCGCAACGCCCCCTACAGGACGGAGAGCCATGGCTCAGGAAATCTTCGACCAGGACAGGCCCAGGAGCACGATGGCGCAGCGCCTCGACGAGGCCTTCGCCGGCTGTGAGCACTGGACGATCGCGCCACCCTCTCAGCGGCGCAGCGAGGTCGTCTTCAGCCCGCGACTTTCGAGCTCGGCGAGGATCAGCGGCAGCGCTGCCGCCGTGCGCACCCAGGAGCCGCGCGCGCTGTAGTAGTCGGCGTCGTGGAGGAGGACGATGTCGCCGGCCCGGATGCCGGAGCTTGCACGACGCGCGATCGATTCGGCAGTCGCGCTCCGGCGCCAGTCCTTCCCCCAGCGCGACCAGAGCACCGGCCGCCAGCCGCGGCGGCGCACGGCGCGCAGGGTCGAGCCGCTAAAGATGCCGTAGGGCGGTCTGTAGTCGACGATCGCCTGCCCGCTCGCCTCCTCGATCGCGGCACGGCCCCGCTCGGCGTCATCGAGGAACTCAGACACGCTGAGGCGCAGCAGGTTGCGGTGGCGATGGCAGTGCAGCTCGGCCCGGTGGCCGGCGGCGACGATCTCGGCCGCCAGCGCGGGCCGTCTCAGCACCTGCTCGCCGGCGAGGAAGAAGGTCGCCGTGGCTCCCCCCTCTCGCAAGGTCTCCAGCACAGCGGGAGTTCCCTGCGGGTGTGGGCCGTCGTCGAAGGTCAGCGCGACTCCGTCGACGCCTTCCTGGCGAAGCTCGATGTCCAGCGCCGGGCCGATTCCCGGGACGATCGGCGCCAGCGCCGGGCCGGCGTGTAGGACAGCGGCAGCCGAGGCGCCGGCCCCGAGCAGCCTTCCGATCAATTCCCGTCGCCCGCGGCTGCCTGATTGGCAGCGGGCGCCGGCTTCGCTGGCTGGGAGCTTTCGACGGCGGGTGCCTGGGCGTCGTTGTCCTTGCCAAAGTGAATGCGACCCTCCAGCGGCTTGGCGACCACCTTGTAGGGAGCTTCGCGATCGATCACGGTGAACAGCATGACCACCGCGATCAGGGCGAGGGCGACGGCCGTCGCCACGCGCTCCGTGCGCAGGCGCCAGACCGGCTGCGGGCGCACCCGCGGGCGCACACCGAGCACGCGCGAGGCAAGCGAGGGCAGTGAGGCAAAAGAGGAGTCCGGCGAGCGGCGCTCGCGGGTGACGTGGCGCAGGACCGACTCCAGCTCGTGTTTGGACGCCGCCACCTCAGCCAGGCCGAAGCGTTCGAAGGCCGCGTTGTTGGCCCGCAGGTGTCCGGCCGAGAAGCCGTAGGAGACGACCGGGCAGCCGCGGATGTGGGCCTCGAGCACGGTCAGGCCGGCGGTGGCGTGGATCATCGCGTCGGCGGCAGCCATCCAGTCGCTCATCTGCTCGGTGAAGCCGAGGATCCGGACCTGCTCGTTGCCCTCGAAGCTGCGCTCGAGCTTCTCGCGGGCGATGTCGTTACGGCCGGTGATGCAGACGACCAGGGCGTCCTCGGATAGGGCCGAGCGGATCGCGCCCTCGAGGTCGCCGATTCCCCAGCCACCACCGGAGACAAGCACGATCCGGGCGTGAGCCGGGACGCCGAGCGCCTCGCGGGCGTCGCGGCGGGTGCGCGGCATCAGGAAGTCACGCGAGATCGGCGGGCGCACCCACTCGACCGTCCCCGGACCGACCAGCCTCTCGACCTCCTCGATCGACTCCGGGTGGGTGACGTAGTGCAGGTCGACTCCGGGGTGGGCCCAGTAGCGCAGCCCGGCCAGGTCAGTGATCGCCGACTGCACCGGAATATCCAGGCGCCGGTTCTCGCGCAGCATCCCGAGGACCGCGGTGACGCCCGGATAGGTCGAGATCACGGCGTCGGGGTCGTAGTCCTCGATGACCTTGAGCAGGCCGCGGCCCGAGAACACGTAACCGAGGTGGTGAAAGAGCCAGCGGGCCGGGGCAAACTTGGTGATCAGCCAGTACTGGACGTCGAAGAGCCAGGGCATCCAGCGGAAGGTCAGCTTGGAGCCATTGCGCAGGACCGTGGCGGAGAGCTTCCCCATCGCCTCGAGCCCGTTGGCGATCTCTACCTCGACCCCGGGAACCTCCTCTTCGAGATCGGCTTTGATGATCCGTGCCGGCAGGTCGTGGCCCTCGCCGATGTCGGCGCTCAGGATCAACACCCTGGGCGGGCGCTCCTCGGCGCGGGCGGCACCGGCGAGCAAGGCGCCGGCGGCGTGGTCGTTGCCGTTCAGAGAGGGCTTCTTGCCAGGAATCGGGTCGGGCGGGCGGACGGTGCCGCGCACCCACTCGACGTACTTCTTGACGCCTTCGCGGAAGCTCGTCTCGGCTTTCCAGCCAAGCTCGGAGAGCGCACGCTCGTTGGAGATCGCCTTGCCGGGGAAGTCGCCGGGGCGCGGCGGTGTGTGAACTATCTCGCAGTTTTCGGTGTTTTCCTGCACCCGCTCGGCGATTTCGAGAATCGTCACGACCTCGTCGCCGGAGAGGTTGTAGGTGCGGCCTGCGGCCTCGGGGGCCAGGGCGGCAACGATCCCGTCGGCGAGGTCCTCGACGTAGATGAAGCTGCGGGTCGTGCTGCCGTCGCCGGCGATCGTCAGCGACTTGCCTTCGAAGGCGAGGTCGGTGAACTTGGCGACGACGCCGGCGGCGCGGGCGCGCGGGCCGTAGGGGATGCCGAAGCGAAGAACGGTGCTCTCGAGGTCGTAGAGCTCGGCGTAGCCCGCGCAATAAGTCTCGCCGGCGAGCTTGGTCGCGGTGTAGATGTGGCGCGGCGCCGGAATCGGCGTTTCCTCGTCGACGTCCTGCTCGATGCAGTCGCTGTAGACCCAGGTCGTCGAGCCGTAGACGACGCGTCCGACCTTGGCACCGGCGGCCGCCTCGAGCACGTTCAGCGTGCCACGGGTGTTGACCTCCTCGGCCAGGACCGGGTCGGCGAGCACGTGGCCGACGTCGGCGACGGCAGCAAGGTGGATAACGGCGTCGCAGTCGCGCATCGCCAAGTCGAGGTTGGCGGGATCGGTGATCGAGCCGGTGAAGGTCTCGACCTCCAGCGGCGTGTGGTACGGCGAAGCACTGAGGTCGAAGATCCGCGGAGTGATGCCGCGGTCGATCAGGCGGTCGACCACGTGGGAGCCGATGAAGCCACCTCCGCCGGTTACCAGGACTCTCATGAACCCTCCTTGGGGGTAAGCGCTGCCTTACGGCTCTCGGGTCGGTAGTAGAGCGGCACGCACCAGTGGTTCTCGGCCACCCAGTCGGTATTGGGCAGCTCGTCGGAGCGACCCATGATGCGGTGGCAAGGTTCTTCGTAGACGCGTCCTGTGGACTTCTCGATCGGGTCGAAGACGAGGTACTTGTAGAAGCCGGAAGTCATCCCTTCGGGCAGCTCAAGCCGCGCCGGGTGCAGGGCGTCGAGGTGCTCGCGCGCGTACTCGTTCTTCCAGGCGACGATCTCCTCCATGCGGTCGGCCTGGACCAGGCCGAGGGCGGCGGTGAACTCGCTCATGCGGAAGTTGAGCCCATCGACCTCGTGCTCGAACTTGCCGTAGTTGCGGAACTTGCGGGCGAACTCGATCAGTTCGTCGTTGGCGGAGACGAGCACCCCGCCCTCGCCAGTCGAGACGGTCTTGGTTGCGTAGAGCGAGTAGACGCCGGCATCGCCGAAACCGCCCGGCCTGCGCTCGTTCCACTCGGCGCCATGAGCGTGAGCACAGTCCTCGAGCAGGAAGATGTCATTGGCACGGCAGTACTCGGCGATGCGCTCGGCCTCGAAGGCGACGTGGCCACCGATGTGGACGAGGATCGCGGCCTTCGGCTTGTGCTGCTCGGCCTTCGCCTCGAAATCCTCGAAGGACATGCAGAGGTCGTCGCGATTGCAGTCGACGAACTCGACCGCGGCGCCGGCGTTGATCGCGGCCAGCGGTGTCGCCATGAAGGTGTTGGACGGACAGAGCACGGTCTCGCCGCGCACGCCGGCGAACTCGAGCGCCGCCAGGGCGCCGCCGGCCCAGCTGGAGAGCCCGAGGCTCGGCAGCCCGTTCCACTCCGCCCAGCGCTGCTCGAAGGCGTCCAGCATCCGGCCCTCCGACCACTGCTCGGAATCGAGGACATCGGTCCACAGCTCAAACAAGCGGCTGCGGTCGCGATGGTCGAACCCGATCGCGAACTTGGTCGCGTCGGGCCGGAATGTCTCTGCGGACCCTACGGTGGCTCCTTGGTGAGTGTGGCTGGGAGATGCCTGGCGGGACGAGTGATGCATACAGCCGCGAAGGCGCCGCAAGGCTAGCAGCGAAACCGGACTCGAACCGGCTGGAATTCAGCTGGAATCGCCGGAATGAGCGCTTTCGATCACGGCGCCAACCGTGCGCGAGCCCGCCAACAGCACGGTTCCGGCTACCGCAACAGCGATCGAGGCGACCAGAGCGACCCCCCCGAGCGGTGTAGATCCCCACGACTCGCCGAAGATCAGCGGCGCAAAGAGAACCGGAATGAGTACTTGGACGGCAAACATTGTCGGCGCCACATGCGTCGCGGGCCGTTGTTGCAGAGCGCTCATCTCACTGAGCAAGGCCAGCCCCTCGGAGGCCACGGCCGTAGCGAGCCAGGCGAGGGCCACGATCAACGCCCCAGCCGCCAGCTCGTCGGTAAGCAACTTGCTGGCGATCGCCGTCCAGGCATAACCGCAGCCGGCGCTGATCACCGCCAGCGTGCCGACAACGCTTCCGACTTTGACCACCCCAGAGTGTGGTGAATGTCGGAAGCGCCCGCGCAGAACGTAGGGAGCGGCGATCGGTATCGCCACGAGACACAGGGCGATGGCGATCGCTCCCGCGCCGGCGTGATCCGTCGTCCGCTCCGGCGCCGTCAACGCCACCCCGGCGACTCCGGCGACGATCGCCCCCACGGCCAAGAACTCCCTCCGCCCGGGCCTCTCTCCCAAACGCTTCACCCCCAGCCAGAGCAACAGAATCAGTCCGCTGGCAAGGCAAGGCTGCACGACAGTGAGCGGCGCCAGCAGCAACGCCCCAATCTCCAGCGGCCACCCGAGGAACCCGAGCGCCGTAGCCCCCAACCACCGCCGGTTTCGAACAAGCTTCCCAATCAGTGAGGGCCGCAGCGAATGCTCCCCCGGCACCTCCCGTGCCTCCAACGCCTGAAACGCAATCGAGGCGTTGTAGAGCAACGAAGCTCCAACCGCCGCAACGATCCCGAGTGCAATCACGAGCCGACCCTAATCAAGCTCAGTGACGAAGCTTCACCTGGAGCAGCGGAACGCTTCGAGACGGCCGGTTCGGTCGCTCGTCAGCGGACACTCAAGAGCGGCCTCCGGCCGCTCGTCCGATGATGGGCGACCGAACCGGCCGCCCCACCCCACTCAGGTCTCTTGGTAAAGCGGCCCGTCGCCACCCTCGGGCAGCGTCAGGCGCCCACCCTTGGCGGTAATCGCCCCACACTGCACGCAGTTGGAGGCGGTGACGTGGACGTCCACCTCAGTGGCGCCGTTCTCGAGCTGGTCATCGGGAATCTCGTAGACCTGCGCCGGGCACATTGAGACCCAAGTCTGGGCGATCTCGCGCGGCACCTTGGTCTGGATGCGGACGTGGTTGGGGGCGTCGTCGCGGGTCGCGTTGCCGGAGAGGAAGACGGAATCGAGCTTGGCGAAGGTGAGCTCGTTGTCGGGCTTGGGGTACTTCTCGGCCGCGTTGCCGAGATGCATCGCGGGCTCGGCATTGTCCTCGACCTTCCAGTGACCGCCGGGGAAGGCGCCTTTCGTTGCGACCATCGCCGAGCCCATCATGCCGCCGAAGATCAGGCCCTTGGAGAGCGGCTGCTTCATGTTGCGGGACCGGTAGAGATCTTTCTCTATAACTGACTTACGGACCTTCTCGTCGTAGGCCTCGAAGTTGACCGAGTCGATGTCCTTCTTCAGCGAGTCGACGATCGCTTCGGCGGCATACATCCCCGCGTGCATCGCGTAATGAACCCCCGCGAGTTCGGCGATGTTGACCATGCCGGCGGCGTCGCCGGCGACGAGCATGCCCGGGACCGAGAAGCGCTTCGGCAGCGCCCAGTAGCCACCCGATGGGATCGTCTTAGCGCCCCAGCCAACTCGCTTGCCGCCCTCGAGGATCTTCTTGATGAAGGGATGGGTCTTGAACATCTGCAGGGCGTCGTGAACGCTGAAGGTCGCATCCGTGTAGTCGAGCCCGACCACAAGTCCAAGCCCGACCTTGTCCTCCCCCATCGGGTAGATAAAGCTGCCGCCTGCCTCCTTGTAGCGGGGACTCCAACGCAGCGGCCAACCGAGCGTGTGGATCACCTTGTCGAGGGGCTTGGCCACCTCCCAGACCTCCTTCACCCCGAGCTCCCAAGCCTGCGGATCGGAGCCGTGCATGTCGAAGTAGTCATAGGCGGCGTAGGTCAGGTGGCCGATCGTGCCCTCGGCGAGCACCGTCGCCTTGGCCACCACATCGGATCCGGGCTCGAAATTGCCGAGCTCCTCGCCGTCCTTGCCGCGGCCGCGATCGCCCGAGCGTACGCCCTTGACGATGCGGTCCTCGACCAACAGCTTCGTCGCCGCGGTCTCGGAGAGGATGTATACACCCGCCTCCTCGGCCTTCTCGGCAAGGAAGCGTCCCAGCTTCGAAACCGAGAGCGTGTAGTAGCCCTCCTTGCGGAAGTTGGGCGGGGCCGGCTTGAGCGGAATCGCGGCCTTCGAGGTGAGGAAGTAGGTCGCGTCCTTGGTCACCTCTTGGTAGACCGGCGGCCAGTCGGCGGGGTCCAGATCCGGGAATAGCTCCGTCAGTGCCGATGGGTTGACATTCGCCCCGGAGAGCAGGTGCGCGCCGGCGACCTTGCCCTTCTCGATCACGGCGACCGGCACTTCGCCGAGCTTCTCGGTCAGCTCCGGCTCGTTCTCGAGCAGCTGCATGATCTTGTTGGCGCAGGCGAGCCCGGCGGGGCCGCCGCCGACAATTGCGATGCCGACCTCAATGCGCTCGTCCTCGGCGTCAGTCGGCGGGCCGATTACATCGGCCGGATCGAACGGCGGCGGGAACTCACTCGGTGCTACTGGCGGCATCGCTTACTCCAATCGTCGTCTGGTGAACGGCGTCCGGGGGGGCCGAAGCCCCCCGGGGTACTCAGCCCTTCTTGGCCTTGATCGCCTCGGTCAGCTTGGGGACGATCTTGTGCAGGTCGCCCACGACGCCGAGATCCGAGAACTCGAAGATCGGCGCGTTCTGGTCCTTGTTGATCGCGAGGATGTTCTCCGAGCTCTGCATCCCGACCTTGTGCTGGATCGCGCCGGAGATGCCGGCGGCGAGGTAGAGCTTCGGCGCGACCGTCTTACCGGTCTGGCCGATCTGGGCCGCGTAGGGGTACCAGCCGGCATCGACCACGGCGCGGGTGGCGGCAACCGCCCCGCCCATCGCCTCGGCCAGTTCTTCGCATTGCTTGAAGCCCTCGGCGGCGCCGAGGCCACGGCCACCTCCGACCAGGATCTCGGCGTCCTCGATGTTGACGTCGGCGCCACGCTGCTCGCCGCGCTGGACCATCTTGGCTTTCATCGACCAGGGCGAGAGCTCGACCTGGACGTCGATGACCTCGGCCGTGCCACCGCTCTCCTTGGCGTCGAAGGCGTTGAGGCGACCGATAATGATCCCTGGCTCGGAGACGTAGCCGACGTCGGCGATCTGCGAGTCCTGCAGGATCGGGCGCTCGGCGACGAGCTTGCCGTCCTGCACCTTGACCTCGGTGACCTCCATCGTCACGCCGGCATTGAGCCGGGCCGTGAGGCCGGCGCCGATCTCGAAGCCGAGCAGGCCACCGCCGAAGAGGGCGTAGCTGAAGCCCTCGTCGCTGATCACCTTGGCCATCGCGTCGACGATTGGCTGAGCCAGGCCCTCGGGCACGTCCTTGGCCCGGTAGACCTTGGTCGCGCCCCAATTGCCGAGCGCTGCGCAGGCGTCGTCGGCGATATCACCGACGACCATCACCCCGGCGTCGCCGCCGATTTCGCCGGCCAGCTTGGCCGCCTCGGAGATCGCTCCCAGCGAGTTCTTGTTGAAGTTGCCCTCGTCGTCGTGGAGGGCGTAGGTCAGGATGCCTGCCATCTAGATCAACTTCCTCTCGTCGAGCCAGGCGACGATCTTTTCGACCGTCTCGTTGGTGTCCTCGTCCTCGATGATCTCGCCGGCCTGCTTGGCGGGCGGCGGGTTGAGAGAGAGGACCGATGTCTTGGAGCCGCCCTCGCCGACCATGCCGGCTTCGATGCCGACGTCGCCGGTCGCCTTGGCGTCGAGGGGCTTCTTCTTCGCCCCCATGATCGCCTTCAGGCTCGGGTAGCGCGGCTCGTTGATCGCGTCGCCGACGCTGATCACGGCGGGCAACTCGAGCTCGACCGTGTCGTAGCCATACTCAGCCTGGCGCTCGCAGCGCAGCTTGCCGTCGGTGACATCAATTTTGATCACCTGGGTCAGCGAGGGCATCTTCAGGTGGTCGGCGACGACGGCGCCGATCGTGTAGCACTCGCCGTCATCGGACTGCTGGCCGAGCAGGACCAGATCCGGGTTCTCTGACTCGAGCACCTTGGCCAACGAGTAGCCGGTGGCGCAGACGTCGGAGCCTGAAAGCGCGTCGTCGGAGAGGTGCACGGAGCGGTCTGCCCCAAGTGCGACCGCCTTATGCAGAGCGCGGACCGCCGAATCGGGGCCCATCGTCACCGCGACGACCTCCTCGACCGGGATCGCCCCGCCCTCCTTGATCTGCATGGCGGCCTCGATGGCATGTGTGTCGAAGGGGTTCAGGTTCTTCTCGCCGCTGCGGTCCAGACGCATCGTGTTGGAGTCGATGCGCTTCTGAACGGCGGCGTCCGGAACCTCCTTGACCAGGACGCAGATCTTCAAGTTCGAGCCTCCTTGGCTGTGTTCTCAAGTTGGTTGACTGACCAGTCAATCAGTCTATCTATACAGGGCGCGGCGGGAGGTTAGCGGGCGCGGCAGCAAGCCGTTGTTGCGACCTGCCGTGGCGCTAGACGTCGTCGCGCTCGGAAGCGTTGTCGCGGATGAACTCGACGATCTCGTCGGTTCCCGCTCCGGGAGTGAAGACGGCGGCGACGCCGAGCTTCTTCAGCTCGGGGATGTCCTCAGCCGGGATCGTGCCGCCGACGGTGACGAGGACGTCGTCGACGTCCTGTGCGGCGAGCAGCTCGACTACCCGCGGCACCAAAGTCATGTGGGCACCGGAGAGGATCGAGAGGCCAACCGCGTCGGCGTCCTCCTGGATCACCGTCTCGGCGATCTGCTCAGGCGTCTGGTGCAGGCCGGTGTAGATCACCTCCATCCCCGCGTCGCGCAGGGCGCGGGCGATGATCTTGGCGCCGCGATCGTGGCCGTCCAGGCCAGGCTTGGCGACGACGACGCGGATCTTGCGGGCGGTTGCGGCCTCCATCGGACCGGCAGCTTAGCGGCCGACGGGCCTGCGACGTGACATATAGACACGTCTCAGGCCCGTCGGCCGCTAGAAGACTGGGGACTCCGTGTAGGTGCCGAAGACCTCTTGCATCGCTGCGATCATCTCCCCCTCGGTCGCGCGGGCACGGGCGGCGGCGATAATCGGCGGCATCAGGTTCTCTTCGGTGGCGGCGGCTCGCTTGAGCTCGGCGAGGGCGCCCTCGACCGCGACGCCGTCGCGGCGGGCGCGGGTCGCGGCAAGCCGGTCGACCTGCTTGCGCTCAAGCGCCGGGTCGATGCGCAGGATCGGCGTCGGCTCTTCGCCGTCCTGAACAAAGTCATTGACGCCAACCACGATCCGCTTGCGCTCGTCGAGCTCGCGCTGGTAGGTGAAGGCGGCGTCGGCGATCTCGCGCTGGGGGAAGTTGCGGCGGATCGCCTCGACCATCCCCCCCAGCTCGTCGATGCGGGCGAAGTAGCCGTAGGCGGCCTCCTCCATTTCGTCGGTCAGCTTCTCGACGAACCAGGAGCCACCGAGGGGGTCGGCGGTGTTGGTGACGCCGGACTCGACCGCGATCACCTGCTGGGTGCGCAGGGCGACCCGTACGGCCTCCTCGGTCGGCAGCGCTAGTGCCTCGTCGAAAGAGTTGGTGTGCAGTGACTGGGTGCCGCCGAGCACCGCGGCCAGCGCCTCCAGCGAGGTGCGGACGACGTTGTTGAGCGGCTGCTGCGCGGTCAGCGAGACCCCTGCGGTCTGGGCGTGGAAGCGCAGCCGCATCGACTCCTCGCGCTTGGCGCCGTAGGTCTCCTTCATCTCGCGGGCCCAGATCCGGCGCGCCGCCCGGTACTTGGCGACCTCCTCGAAGAAGTCGATGTGGGCGTTGAAGAAGAAGGAGAGGCGAGGGGCGAAGTCGTCGATGTCGAGGCCCCGCTCGAGTGCGCGCTCGACGTAGGTGAAACCGTCCTTGAGCGTGAAGGCGAGCTCCTGCTGTGCGGTCGATCCGGCCTCGCGGATGTGGTAGCCGGAGATCGAGACCGGGTGCCAGCGCGGCATGTTCTCCGTGCACCACTCGATCATGTCGGTGACCAAGCGCATCGCCGGCTCGATCGGGAAGCACCACTCCTTCTGGGCGATGTACTCCTTGAGGATGTCGGTCTGGATCGTGCCGCCGAGCTTCTCCGGCGACACCCCTTGCTCCTCGCCGACAAGCACGTAAAAGGCAAGCAGGATCGCAGCCGGCGCGTTGATAGTCATCGAGGTGGTGACGCCGCCGAGCGGGATGCCGTCGAAGAGTTGCTCCATGTCGTCGAGGCTGTCGACGGCGACGCCCTCGCGGCCGACCTCGCCGAGGCTGCGGTGGTGATCGGAGTCGTAGCCCATCAGGGTCGGCATGTCGAAGGCGGTCGAGAGGCCGGTCTGGCCATGGTCGAGCAGGTAGTGGAAACGCTCGTTGGTCTCCTCGACCGTGCCGAAGCCAGCGAACTGGCGCATCGTCCAGAGCCGCCCCCGGTACATCGAGGGGTAGGGGCCGCGGGTGAAGGGGTACTCGCCGGGCTCGCCGATCGTCGTCTCTGAGTCAGCGGGCGCGTGCTCGGGACCGTAGAGCGGCTCGATCGGGTGACCCGACATCGTCGAGAACTCCACCTCGCGCTCTTTGAACTCGGGCTTCTCCCGCGGCTCGATCGCCATGCCCGGAGTCTACGGCCAGATCCGAGGTGCAACGCGCTGCGGCGCTGTGACCACCACAACGCGTTTCACCCGCAAGTAGGGCCTGCGCCCTCCGCGAGGTGCAACGCGTTGCCGCTCCCAGAAGACCGCAAAACGTTGCACGTGGTGTCAGCGGCGGGCAGGGAAACGGCGGGGTGGCGGCTTGCGGCGAGCGGCGATGCGGGAACCACCGAAGCCGGCCACCGTCGCCAGCAGGGTGATTACGACCGCGACCAGGCGGCGGCCGAGACGCTCGAAGCGCAGCGTCTGCCAACCCTCGTCGCGAGCGACCTCCGCCAACGGCGGATCTGGGTTGACCACCACCGGGTTGCCGACCGCGCGCAGCATCGGCAGGTCGGAGATCGAGTCGGAGTAGGCGTAGGAGGCGGCGAGATCGATGTCGTGCTCGGCGGCAAATATCCGCATCGCCTCGACCTTGCCCTTGCCGTAGACGAAGGGCCCATCAAAACGGCCGGTCAGCGCGCCGTCCGCGCCGACTTCGTAACTGGTGCCGACGCCGCCGTCCATGCCGAGCACGTTGGCGAGCGGCTCAACCACGCCGCTACCGGCGGCGCTGACGATGAAGGTCGGGCGGCCGGCGTCCTGGTGGCCGTAGACCTCGTCGAGCATCTGCGGGTAGACGCGCGGCAGGATCGCCGCCATTACCTCGGGGTTCATCCGTTCGAGGCTGCGGGCAGGCACCCCGGCGATCAGGTCGCGGGCGATGCGCAGCACCTCGGTCGTGCGGGCATCGGTGGTGCCGCGCAGGCGGTAGCGCAGGTGCTCAACACCCCAGCTGGCCAGCTGCCGCCGGCTGACGAGCCCGTGCCGCGTCGCGACACGGGCGAACTGCATCCCCGATGAGCCCGCCATCAGGGTCTTGTCTAGATCGAAGAAAGCCGCGGCGCGGCTCACGCTAGGACCCGGGGACCTCGATCACGATCGCGTCGCCCTGACCGCCGCCGGAGCAGATCGCGGCGACGCCGATGCCGCCGCCGCGCCGGCCGAGCTCGTGGACAAGCGAGCCGACGATGCGGGAGCCGGAGGCGCCGATCGGGTGGCCGAGCGCGATCGCGCCGCCGTTGACGTTGACGTTCTCCTCTTCGACGCCGAGCATCCGCATCGAGTTCAGAGCAACCGAGGCAAAGGCCTCGTTGATCTCCCAGAGGTCGACGTCCTCGGGGCTCTTGCCGATCTTCTCCAGCGCCTGCTTGGCGGCGTTGGCCGGAGTTTTCGCCAGGTAGGGGAAGTCGTCGGCGACGGTGCCGTAGGCGAGCACGCGGGCCAGCGGAGTGCGGCCTTCCCTTTCGGCCCACTCTTCAGAGGCGACGATGATCGCGCCGGCGCCGTCGTTGACCCCCGGGGCGTTGCCGGCGGTGTGGGTGGCGTCCTCGCCGCCGATCGCGCGCAGGCCGGCGAGCGTCTCCACCGTCGTGTCGGCGCGAATCGCCTCGTCTGTCTCGACCGCGTGCTCGCCCTTGCGGGACTTGACCGTGACGCCCGCGATCTCGTCGGCGAGCCGGCCGGCATCGGTCGCCTCGGCGGCCAGACGGTGCGAGCGCTCGGCGAAGCGATCCATGTCGGCGCGGGTGATCTCGAGCTCGTTGGACACCTCGCTCGCCTCGTTGATCATCTGCTTTTCGGTGAAGGGGTTGGTCAGGCCGTCGTGGACCATCGCATCGATCGTCTCGACGTGGCCCATCCGGTAGCCGAAGCGGGCACCGGGCAGCAGGTGCGGCGCCTGGCTCATCGACTCCATGCCGCCGGTGACGGCGACGTCGGTGTCGCCGGCGCGGATCGCCTGGTCGGCGAGTCCGATCGTTCGCATGCCCGAGGCGCAGACCTTGTTGATCGTCTCCGAGGGCACCTCCTTGGGGACGCCGCCCTTGATCTGAGCCTGGCGCGAGGGGATCTGCCCCTGGCCGGCCTGCAGGACCTGGCCGAAGACGACCTGCTGGACCTGCTCGGGAGCGACGCCGGAGCGCTCCAGCGCCGCGCTGATCGCGTGGCCGCCGAGGTCGGTAGCGTCGAGGGAGGACAGGGTGCCGCCCATCTTGCCGAAGGGCGTGCGTGCGGTTCCGAGGATGACTGTGCTGGGCATGGCTGCCTTTCTCTGAGTGTTTATGCCGGGTCTCGGCTCGATCAGGGCCGCCTGGCCCACACTTGGGACGATAGCGAGGGGGTGCATCGAGCCGCTGTGCGCAAGGTCATAGACTCGCGCCTCGATGAAGGTCTCCGTCAGTCAAGTTGAGCTTGCCGCCGTCGAGGCCGGCCTGCTCGTGGTGGGCCTCTGCGAGGGCGAGGAGTTGCCCGCCGAGTTCGCCGCCGCCCCAGGCGCCGCCGACGCCAAGGCCTCTTTTAAGAAGCTGGCCGTCATACACCCCGCGCAGCCCACTCGCGTCCTCGTCGTCGGCCTGGGCAAGCGCGAAGATCTCGACCCCGAGCGGGCTCGCATCGCGGCGGCCCTGGCCGCCAAAGAAGCCGGCAAGCTGAAGGTCGCCTCACTCGCCTGGGCCGTACCCGAGCATGCCGACCGGGATGCCCTGGTCGAGGGAATTGTCACCGGTACGATCCTCGGCGCCTACCGCTTCGATCGCTTCAAGAGCGCCGACCCTGACGACCCGGTCCCGGCGGGCGTCGACTCACTGTCGCTGCTGGCACCAGAAAATGTCGCCGCGGCAGCGGAGGCCGCGCGCGTCTGCGCCCAGGCCCAGAACCGCGCCCGCGATCTGCAGAGCCTGCCCTCCAACGTCGCTACTCCCACCTACCTGGCCAACCGCGCCGAGGAGATCGCCGCCGCGCATGAGGCAGTCAGCGTCGAAATCCTTGGCCGCAATGAGATCGCCGCCAAGGAGATGGGTGGCCTGGTCGCGGTCAGCCAGGGCAGCGCCGAGGACCCGCGGCTGATCGTGCTGCGCTACGCCGGCGGCGGCTCGGGCGAGACCCTCGGCCTGGTCGGCAAGGGCGTCACCTTCGACACCGGCGGCATCTCGCTGAAGCCCTCGGCCGGAATGCCTGACATGAAGATGGATATGTCCGGCGCGGCGGCGGTGATCGAGACGGTCGGCGCAGTCGCCGAGCTGGGTCTGAAGCTCGACCTGATCGCGGTCGTCCCCTCGACCGAGAACATGCCCTCGGGCACGGCAATCAAGCCCGGCGACATCATCACCCAGTACAACGGCAAGACGGTTGAGGTGAACAACACCGACGCCGAGGGACGACTGATCCTCGCCGACGCGCTCGCCTACGCGATCGAGCAGGGCGCCGACCGGGTCGTCGACATCGCCACCCTGACCGGGGCCGTGATGATCGCCCTCGGCTCCTCGTACGCGGCGGTGATCTCCAACGACGACGACCTGGCCAGTGAGATCGAGGGCGTCGGCCGCGAGACCGGCGAGTTGGTCTGGCGCCTGCCGCTGCACCCGGAGTACAAGGCCCTGATGAAGGGCACTGTCGGCGACCTCACCAACGCGGCGACCAAGCGCAAGGCCGGCACGATTTCCGCTGCCTCCTTCCTCGAGGAGTTCGTCGGCGAGACGCCTTGGGCTCACCTCGACATCGCCGGTACCGCCTGGGACGTCGGCCGCGAGTACACCGGCAACGACGCCAGCGGCTACGGCGTCCGCCTGCTCACCGGCCTCGCCCGTTCGTTCTCAGCCTGACCGAGCTCAGCCGCCGAGGATCATCAGCGTCGCCACGCCGTGAGCGAGCAGCTTGCCGCCCTCGGCCGCGGTGAGCTTCGCCTCAGCGGTGGCCTGGCGACGGCCGCGGTAGAGGACGTTGGCCTCGCAGAGGACGCGGCCGGTGTCGCGGGTGATCGGGCGCACGTACTTGGCCTCGAGGCCGAGCGAGGTGTAGCCTACGCCGGCCGGCAGGGTCGTGTGGACGGCGCAGCCGAGTGCCGAGTCGAGCAGGGTCGCGGCGTAGCCGCCGTGGACGACGCCGATCGGGTTGTAGTGCTCCTCCCCCGGCTCGCCCTCGAAGACGGCACGGCCGTCGCCGATCTCTATCGGGCGCATTCGCATTGTCACCGCGATCGGGGGCGGTGGCATCGCGCCGGCGACGATCGCCTCCATGTACTCGATGCCGGTCATTGTCGCCCCAGCCGCCGCGGTCGGCACCGGGTCCTGCCAGACCAGGGTGCGGCTGCGGGTGGTCTCCGGGCTGGACTCGGCGAAGGCGAGGGCGGCGTCGACGGCGGTGCCGCCGTCAGCGGCGACCCTCTCGGCGCTCACCTGGCGGCCCCACGAGCGCGCGTGCCGGTGCCCCGTTGCCGAGCCGCGCGCGGGCTCGCTGGGTCTGGGTAGATCAGGTCGGCGGTGATCTCCGCCTGGCTGATCGAGATTCGCGGTGCCTTGGAGCGGTGGTGATGCCTATGTCGTGGGATCAACCTCATCGTGGACGCCTCCGATCGCGGCCTCAACCGAACTGCATCAAATTCTCTACCTGACAGATTGGAAATTTGATGCAGTTCGGACTTTTTGGGCCTGGGTTGCTTGACGCAACTGTCATATGACCGACCCTAACTCACTCAGTTGCTTGACGCAACCCAGTGTGCGAGGATCACGTTGTGCTGCGCAACGACTATCCGGGTCAGATCTGCTCGATCGCTCGATCGCTGGAGGTGGTCGGCGAGCGCTGGTCACTGCTGATAGTGCGCGACGTGATGAACGGCCGGCGGCGCTTTGACGAGCTGCAGAAGGGGCTCGGCGTCGCCCGCAACGTGCTCTCGGCCCGCCTGCAGCGCCTGATCGAGGAGGACATCCTCGAGCGGCGCGCCTATCAGCAGAGCCCTGAGCGGTTCGAGTACTTCCTCACCGAGAAGGGGCTTGGCCTCTGGCCCGCCCTCGTCGCCCTGCTCGCCTGGGGCGATCGCTATTCCCCCGATCCCAACGGACCGCCGATGCTTATCGTCCACAAGGAGTGCGGCGGCGGCGTCAGCGATCGCGGCATCTGCGAAAAGTGCGGCAAGGTCCTGCACGCGCGCGATGCCAGGCCAGTCCCCGGTCCAGGCCTCGAGCAAGCGACCGGTAACGCCGAGGCGCTCGCCGCGCGCTAGCTTTTGGCTGGGCGGCCAGGACGGCACAAAGCGACAAGGAGGGTTTGGAATGGCGACTGCAGCGGAGACTCAGGTTCGCGAGAAGATCTTCATCGGCGGCGAGTGGGTTGAGCCCGAGAGCGCTGAGACGCTCGAGGTGATCAACTCGACCACCGAGGAGGCGATGGGGACGATCTCCGCCTGCTCAGCCGCAGACGCTGACCGCGCCGTGATTGCGGCGCGCGACGCCTTTGAGTCCTGGTCCCAGACTTCGCGCGAGGAGCGCGCCGGCTACCTCAGCGCAATCTCCGCCGGCCTCGCTGAGCGCATGGATGAGATCGCGGCGACGATCTCCCAGGAGCTCGGCATGCCGCTGACCCTGAGCAAGATGATCCAAGCCGGCCTCCCGATCGCTCAATTCGGGGCGATGCCGAAGCTGATGGAGGAAGTCCGCTGGGAAGAGGAGATCGGCAACTCGCGGGTGCTGCGCGAGCCGGTCGGCGTGCTCGGCGCGATCACCCCCTGGAACTATCCGCTGAACCAGATCGCCTGCAAGGTCGCCCCCGCCCTGGCCGCCGGCTGCACTGTGGTGCTGAAGCCGAGCGAGGTCGTGCCGCTCAACGCCTTCATCCTCGCCGAGGTGATCGAGGCCGCCGGCCTTCCCGCCGGCGTCTTCAACCTGGTCACCGGCACCGGACCCGTCGTCGGCGAGGCGATCGCCGGCCACCCCGGCGTCGACATGGTCTCCTTCACCGGCTCGACCCGGGCCGGGCGCCGCGTCTCCGAGCTGGCCTCGGCGACGGTGAAGCCGGTCGCGATGGAGCTCGGTGGCAAGTCGCCCAACGTGATCCTCGACGACGCCGACCTGAGTAAGGCCGTGCCCGATGGGGTCGGCAAGTGCTACCTCAACTCGGGTCAGACCTGCAGCGCCCTGACCCGGATGCTGGTGCCACACGAGAAGCTCGCCGAAGCGGAGCAGATCGCCAAACAGGCCGCCGAGAGCTTTACGCCGGGCGACCCGTTTGAGGAATCGACCCGGCTTGGGCCGCTTGTCTCGGAGGTGCAGCGTGAGCGGGTTCGTGGCTACATCGAGAAGGGTGAGGCAGAAGGGGCGAAGCTCGTCACCGGCGGCGCTGCTGCGCCGGAGGGCCTAGACAAGGGCTACTTCGTCCGCCCCACCGTCTTCTCCGACGTGACGCCGGAGATGACTATTGCCCAGGAGGAGATCTTCGGGCCGGTGCTGGCGATCCAGCCTTACGACGGCGAGGACGACGCGGTGCGGATTGCCAATGACACCGCCTATGGGCTGGCTGGCGGGGTTTGGTCCGCCGATCAGGAGCGGGCGATCGGGGTGGCTAAGAAGATTCGTACTGGGCAGATCGAGATCAACGGTGGGGCGTTTAACCCTCTCGCCCCCTTCGGCGGCTACAAGCAGTCCGGACATGGTCGAGAGAACGGCCGATACGCCATCGAGGAGCTACTGCAGGTGAAGAGCCTGCAACTTTGAGCGGTGGGAGGGGCGGGGGTGTCCCTCCGGTTGCTGGGGTTTTCGCCTGGCGCGCTACGGCTCTCGCCGAGTGATCTGTGCGAAAACCAGGACGCCGCTGCCCGGAGGGACACCCCCGCCCCTCTTCTCCAGGCTCAATAGGCTGCCGCCCATGAACTTCGATCTTTCTGACGAGCAGAAGCTTCTTCGGGACACGGTGCGGGAGTTTGCGCTTGCCGAGGTGAAGCCCGTTGCCGAGGAGCTGGACCGAACGAAGAGCTTTCCCTACGAGATCGTCGGCAAGCTCGGGGGACTGGGACTCATGGGGATTCCGTTCCCGCAGGAGTACGGCGGGGGCGGTGCGGACACGCTCTCTTACGTGCTCGCTGTTGAAGAGCTTGCGCGGATCGATTCTTCGGTCTGCATCACGATGGCCGCGCACACCTCTTTGGGGACGATGCCTATCTATCTCTGGGGCAGCGACGAGCAGAAGAGTGAGTGGCTTCCGCGCTTGTGCACCGGGGAACGGCTTGCCTCGTTTGGGCTGACTGAGCCTGAGGCTGGGTCGGATGCTGGGAACGTGCGGACTACAGCAAAGCTCGATGGTGGGGAATGGGTCGTCAACGGGGCTAAGCAGTTCATTACGAACTCGGGGACGGACATCTCTGGATGCGTCTCGATCACTGCTGTTACCGGCGAGGCGAATGGGCGCAAGGAGATCTCCAATTTGATCGTGCCCAACGGGACGCCGGGGTATGAGATTGGCGAGGGGTACCGGAAGATGGGTTGGAACGCTTCGGATACGCGGCCGCTCAGCTTCGAGGACTGCCGGGTGCCTGAGGGGAACCTGCTCGGGCGTCGGGGTGAGGGCTTCAAGAACTTTCTTCACATCCTCGATGGAGGCCGGATTGGGGTTGCAGCTATGGGCGTGGGGCTCGCGCAGGGCGCGCTTGACGAGGCGATCTCCTACGCCAAGGAGCGCCAGGCGTTTGGCCAGGCGATCTCCAAGTTCCAGTCGATCCAGGCCAAGATCGCCGATCTCTCGGCTCAGATCGAGGCGGCCCGCCTGCTCACCTGGCGAGCGGCGCTGGAGAAGGACGCGGGCGCGTCGTTCACCCTCACCGCTGCCCAGGCAAAGCTGATTACCGGCCGCCTCGCGGTCCGGGCGACGGAGGAGGCGGTACAGATCCATGGCGGCTACGGCTTCATCGAGGAGTATCCGGTCTGCCGCTTCTATCGCGACGCCAAGATCCTCACCATCGGCGAGGGCACCGACGAGGTGCAGCAGATGGTGATAGCCCGCCAACTGGGTTGCTAGTCGGGTCGGGGGGCGAGGGTCAGGCGGGGCGAAGGGTGAAGCGGATGCGGGTGCCTGGCGCCCCGTCCTCGAGCCAGATGCGGCCGCCATGGGCCTCGACTATGGCGCGCGAGATTGCCAAACCTAGGCCTGCGCCGTCCTCGCTGCGCGACTCTTCGCCGCGGTAGAAGGCGTCGAAGACACGCTGGCCGTCGGCTGGCGCGATGCCCTCGCCCTCGTCGGCGACCTCGATCTCGACCCCGCCGCCGGCGTTGCGCGCCCTGACCGTGACGCTGCCATCGGCCGGGGTGTGGCGAATCGCGTTCTGGATCAGGTTGAAGAGGACGCGCTGGACCTTCTCGGCGTTGGCCTGCGCCAGCACCTCGTGGGACGGCAGCTCAACAGTGAGCGCGACCCCGCGGGCCTCAGCCGGCGTTCGCATCGCGGCGACCGTGTCGTCGATTAGCTCGCGCAGCTCGACCTGGTGCATCGTCCAGGAGATCTCCCCCGCCTCGATCCGCGAGAGCTCGAAGAGATCGTCGATCAGCGCTGTCAGCACATCGACGTGGGTGCGCATCTCGCCCAGATAACGCTCGCGCGTCTCACCCGTGGCAACGCCATCGTCGATCGCCTCGACCAGCAGCCGCAAAGAGGCAAGTGGTGTGCGCAGGTCGTGGGAGACGGCCGCAACCATCTGCCGACGCGCCTCCTCGATCTGGCGACGCGAACGCTCCTCCATCGCGAGACGAACCGCGAGGGCGGCGGCGAGAGCCGCGCCGGCCAGGGCCAGGGCGACCAGCACCACTTGCGCTACCCCCATCCAGTGCGGCACGGCGACGGCCGCGGCGCCAGCGAGGAAGGCGGCGATTGCGATTACGGCGGCGCGCTTCATGGCCGCAACCTGTAGCCCACGCCCCAGACCGTCTCAATGAAGCGGGGCTTGGAAGGATCGTCACCCAGCTTGGCGCGTAGGCGGCGGACGTGGACGGTGACCGTGCTGGTGTCGTTGAAGGAGGGGTAATCCCAGACTGCCTCCATCAGCTGGTCGCGCGAGAAGACCTGGCCAGGATTGGCAGCGAGGTAGGCGAGCAGGTCGAACTCGCGTTGGGTCAAAGCAATCTCCTCGCCGTCGAGGGTGACCGTCCGCATCGCCGGGTCGATGCGCAGCGGCCCGACCTCGATCGGCACCGCCGCCTCTTCGGCCGGCGGCAAGACCCGGCGCAGCACCGCATCGACGCGTGCCACCAGTTCCTTTGGCGAGAAGGGCTTGACCACGTAGTCGTCGGCGCCGCGCCGCAGGCCAACGAGGCGGTCTGACTCCTCGCCGCGGGCGGTCAGCAGGATCACCGGTACCGGCTTACCCGGTCGTTCGTGCAGCCTCCGCATCACCTCGATCCCATCGAACCCCGGCAGCATCACGTCGAGCACGACCAAATCGGGATTGCCCCTCTCGGCAATCTGCATCGCCTCGGTACCGTCTGTCGCTTCGAGGGTCTCGTATCCGGCCCGCTGTAGATAGCGGCCGACGACCTCGACGATCGTCGGCTCGTCATCGACAATGAGCACCGTGCCATGCGAGGCCGCGGCCATGCGCTCGATTGTCGCGGTTGGGCTAGCCGAAGGTGAAGGCATAGCCCATCACCCCCGCTTGCGGGACCAGGGTCAGGACGTGATTCTCGACCCGAGGCAGGTCAACCAGGTTGTAGAGGCGCTGCGCGGTGATCCTGACTACGCCGCCGTGGACATCAGTGCCCGAGTCTGCGCGCGAGATCGGCTGGCCGTCGAGCAGAACCCGCATTGTGCGCGGGTGCCCCGGTGAACCGAGCACCAGGTAGGCCCGCCTCGCGCCGAAGTTGAGGTCGAGCGATCCGCCCTCGGCCGTCGCTGAGTCGAGCGTGATCCGCCAACGCCCGTGGTAAGCGAATTCGTCGGCCGGCAGTGACGACGCGGCGGTGAAGTCGTGCGAGCCGGGCGAGAGCATCGTGTTGGTGAAGCGTTCGGCCCGGGCGGCTCCAAGGTAGGTCTCGGGAGTGGTCACGGTCGCCGAAGGGGCGATTGCATGAACCCGGGTCTCTTGCCCCGAAACCTTCCTGCCCGCTTCGGCCAGCAGCTGGCGAATGATCTGCTCCTTCTTTCCGTACTCACCCTCACCGAAGTGGGCGTACCGGACCCGCCCCTGGGCGTCGATGAAGTACTCGGCCGGCCAGTACTGGTTGCCGTACGCGCTCCAAGTCGCCAGATCGTTGTCCTGGGCGACCGGATAGTGGATCCCATTGCGCTCGATCGCTTCCTCGACATTGCTCGCCTCCTTCTCAAAGGGGAACTCGGGCGAGTGGACGCCGACGATCGTCAGGCCGTCCTTGCGGTACTTCGCATCCCAGGCCGTCAGGTAGGGCAGCGTGCGCAGGCAGTTGATGCAGCTGTAGGTCCAGAAGTCGACCAGGACGACTCGGCCACGCAGCGACTTCAGCGTCAGCGGCTGGTCGGCGGGGGTGTTGAACCAGCGCTGATTGCCGACGAATCCGGGGGCGGTGCCGAGCACCTGCAGGCTCGTCCGTCCATTTGCGGCCGTCCTTGGCTGCGGCGCGCTCGCCGCCGCCCCGCCAACGCCGTGCGGAGATTCGCCGCGGACGTCGCTGAGAGCAGCTTGGGCCGAAGCCGAGTCCTCAAGGCCTTCAGTTGGGTTGACGAGAAAGCTGGGCAGGGAGCTCGCGATCTTGTTCTGGAACTTGACGTCGTAGTTACCCAGCATCGCCAGCGCGACGACGACCATCACGGCGCCCATCGCGACCTGCAGTGCACCGCCGCGGCGAGCGAGCGGCGCGACCAATCGCCGCCCTCCCAGCATCAGGAAGTAGAGGACGGCGGCGGAGCCGATCCCGTAACTGAGCGCCACCGCAAGGCGCCCGCCGGTGAACGGCTGCGAGGCGGAGACGACGATCACCCCTGCCAGGATCGGGCCGGCGCAGGGCGCGTAGACGATGCCGAGACTGGCGCCGACAGCCGTCCCCGACCAAAAGCCGTCCCCGCTTCCCCCAGCGACTCCGGCGCGGCTTGCAATGCGGCTCAGCCATGCCTCGACCCGGTCGGCGAGGGGCGGAATCATCAGCGTTAGCCCGAAGGCGAGCAGCACCCCGATCGCCAGCTCGCGCAGCAGATCATTAGGCAGACCCAGAGCCGAGATCACGTAAACGAGACCGACCGTGGCAAAGGTGAAGGAGACGGCCAGTCCGACAACGATGCCGAGCGGACGCCGCCGTCCCCCGGTAGCGCCGGCCGACAGCGCGATCGGCAGCACCGGCAGCACGCAGGGTGAGAGCGCGGTCCCCGCGCCCGCGACGAAGCCGAACAGCATCAGCAGGACCATGGGCTCAACCTTCCCACCCGAGGATTACGAAGAGATGACGGCGACCGGCTCAGTGGCTCATCGCCGCGCCGTGATCGTCCCTCATCGCACCGTCGTCATGCTTCATCGCTTTGTCGCCGGTTGTCGCCGCGGCGTTTTTGGATTGCTGCGCGGTTTCGTTGCTTCCTCCGGATGAGCTACCGCCACACCCGCCAGCCGAAACCGGACCGGCTATTACCAAGACCGCCACCGCCGACATTGCAAGTACTCGCTTCACGCACATCGCTCGCTCCTTCGTAGGGATCTGAGTGGCGCACGCTAAAACGGAAATGTGACGAGAAAGAAACGCTGCTAGGCGGGCTTAGAGGTAATGGACCCCTCGGCGCGGCCAGCCACTTCAGCGGCGCGGCCGACTCGCTCGCTGATGCCATAGTGAGCACTGATCGTCAGCTCGTGCTCGCGCAACAGCGGGCGAGTCGGGTCGACCACAGGAGAACTGCGGATCGTCTCGCGGCCGTGGGCAACCCAAACCCTGCCGGCCGCCGCGGCGCAGTCGCGTAGCGGGATCGAAACCAGGCTGCCACCGAAACGACCGCCCTGCTTGACGATCAACCAGGTCGGCTCGCCGCTGCCGGTGTCGACGAAGAGTCCTTGGACCTGACCGGTTCCGATCCCGTCGGCATCGTCGATCTGGTGGCCAATCCAGTCCCTCGCCTCGCTCAGCGAAGGCGGCGCGGAGGTTGCGGGCTCAGCCATCCGCCTGTCGCTCCAGCAGCTCCGAGGCGGCGCTCGCCGGATCAAGTTCTCGGCTCACCACCCGGTCCAGCAGCGCCTCGGTCTCGGGATCGCCGGCGGCGGTCGCCTCCATCCGGCGCCGCATCCGCGAGGTCGCGATCCCCAGCACCTCGTTGCGCAAGTTGCGGGCCCGCCGCTCGTCCAGGGTCCCTGCCGATTCGATGAAGGCGCGGTGCTCGTTGATCGCCTCGGCAAGCTCGGCCACCCCCTCCCCGCGCGCCGCCTCGGTGCGCAGGATCGGCACCTTCCAGCCCTCGGGGTCATGCGAGAGCGCCAGCACGCCGCGGACCTCGCGGACCATCGTGTCGGTCATCGGGTGATCGGCCTTATTGACGACGATTACGTCGGGGATCTCCATCACCCCGGCCTTCAGCGCCTGGATTGAGTCGCCGGATCCCGGCATCAGCGCCAGCACGATCGTGTCGGCGTGATCGACGATGTCGATCTCGGCTTGGCCGACGCCGACCGTCTCGATCAGCACGTCGTCCTTGCCGGCCGCGTCCATCGCCAGCGCCACCTGTAGCGCCGCCTCGGAGAGACCACCGAGCGCGCCGCGGGAGGCCATCGAGCGGATGAAGACGCCGGGATCAAGGAAGTGATCGGAGAGGCGGATCCGATCGCCGAGCAGAGCGCCCTGGGTGAAGGGACTGGAGGGATCGATCGAGAGCACCGCGACCTGGCGCTCGGTCTTGCGCAGCTCCGCGGTCAGCGCCCCGATCAGGGTGCTCTTGCCGACCCCAGGCGGACCGGTGAAACCGACGATCCGCGCCTTGCCGGTGCGCGGGTAGACCTCACGCACCAGCTCCCAGCCGGCCGGGTCGTCGGACTCGATCAACGTGATCGCCCGCGCCAGGGCACGCTTGTCCCCGGCAACGAGCCGCTCGGCAAGCGGGGCTGTCTTGGCAATGTCGGTCAAGGCCCGGTGAGTCTAGAGTCCTCGCCGCCGTGATCCGCACTATCCGCTTCCTCTCCCGCAACGGGATGCTCAACCACCGCTACGGCCAACTGCTGTGGCGCTACTCGTGGCGGCGCCTGCTGACCGCCGCCGGGCGCCGCTGGAATACCGATGGCCTCGTTTTCCTGGGCCGCCAACTCGAACTCGAGATCGGTCGCAACGGCAGGCTCGAGCTCGGCCGCTTCGTCTGGATCGGTGACGGGACAAAGATCCGCTGCCACGAGGGACGGGTCGAGATCGGCGCCAAGACGGTGATGGGACAGGAGTGCACGATCTCCGCCTATCAGCGGGTGCGGATCGGCGAGCAGTGCGTGATCGCCGACCGGGCGATGTTCATTGACTTCGATCACGGCGTGGTCGAAGTCGAGCGCCCGATCCGAGTCCAGGGCATCTACAAGCGCGACGTCGAGGTCGGCTCCAACGTCTGGATCGGCTACGGCGCCTGCATCCTGCGCGGCGTCAGCGTCGGCGACAACTCGATCGTCGGCACCAACTCGGTCGTGACCAAGGACGTCCCAGCCAACGCGGTCGTCGCCGGAATCCCGGCGCGGGTGATCAGGATGCGGGAGGCGCCAGCGCAGCTGCGCTGGTCCAACCCGGTCGAGCCGGACCCAGAGGCTTGGACGACGCTGCGCCCGACGGACACATAGCGCCGCGCCGCGACCTCGGGCATGGGTCAAATGAGCGCCGCCGGCAGCGTGCGAAGTCCGTGCTCCCGGGCCGCACGATGCAGGCGGGCGTCCCAGGTGGCAAAGATGACGTCCTCGGCATCGAGAGACAGCGCCGAGGCCAGATGCAGGGCATCGAGCGCACGCAATCCAGTTGACAAGGCAACTCGCCCTGCCAGCTCAGCAAGCCGCTGACTGATCTCTACGACATAAAGAGGCTCCACTCGCGTCTCACCCTTGCGACATCGTCGGGCACTCCTCCGAGTCCAACGGCACGCACAGTCTCCACGTAGCCAATCCGACACATTGACCACGTCGACTCCGGCGTCATCGCATCGAGGACCGTTTCACTGCCCTTCTCCTCTACGTAGCGCTTGACCAGAGCGCTGGTGTCACAGATAGAGGATCAACGCTCTTCTTCGCGTTCCGCGAGGATGATCGCCGATGCCGAGCGCCCGGTCTTGCGGGGACGCGGAGGCGGTCCCTCTGGCTTCGGCCGCGATGCGGGCGTGACCCTGCCTTCGGCGATCAACTTCTTCATAACCTCGCTCCGCTCCGGCAGTGGCGGCGCGACCTCCGCAACGGGACGACCACCCGAGGTGACCCTCACCCGCTCGCCGTCCTCGACATCGCGAAGCACACTGTTCAGCTGCGCCTTCAGTTCGTCCACCTCGATTTCGCGCACATGATCATTCTAGTCCCCTTCCAGGGTTTGCCGAAACCTTTTGTCTGAGGTCCAGTGTATCATAAAAAGATGACAGCTGTCTGTAAGACAGAACACCGATTCAGAGGCGGTATCCCGCTCGGCCGAACTCACATTCGCCCGGTTGTAGGCGTGCGAAAAATCCAAAAGGATGCGGCGGTGGATATCGCCGCTAACTTCGGCAGGAACCTGGCGCGGTGCCGGAAGCGCGCCAAGTTGTCCCAGGAAGAGCTCGCCGTTCGCGCATCGCTGCACCGCACGGCCGTCGGTCAGCTGGAGCGGGGCGAACGCGTGGCCCGGGTCGACACGCTGATCAAGCTCGCCGGTTCACTCGGAATTCCGCCTGGGGAGCTTCTCGACGGAATGGGCTGGGCGCCGGGCGGAACGACAATGGGCCAGTTCGAGCCGCAAGAGGTAAGCGACCGAGAAGAAGTGAAGCAAGCCGCCTAGGCGGGACCGAGCTTGGCGCCGGCCAGGTCGGCGTAGACCGCGGCGGTTTGCTCGGCGACATCGCCCCAATCGAAGCGGCGCAGGTGCTCGTAGGCTTCCTCGACCAGGCTGCGGCCCAGCTCGTCGTCGGAGAGGACGCGGATCGCGACCTCGGCGAGGGCTTCGGGATCGTGGGCGCGGAAGCGCAGGCCGGCCTCCTCGTGCGGGACCACCTCGCGCAGGCCACCGGTGTCGGCGACGATGCAGGGGCAGCCCGAGGCCATCGCCTCGAGCGCGACCAGGCCGAAGGGCTCGTAGATCGAGGGCACCACGGTGAGGTCGGCGATTTTGTAGAGCGAGTGCAGGACGTCGTCGCCGATCCAGCCGAGAAAAGTGCCGTGTTCCATCAGACCCAACTCCTCGGCCTGCTTGTGCAGCTCCGCCTCATGAGTGCCGGAGCCGGCAATCAGGAAGCGTGTTCCTGGCACCTCCTCAATCAGCCGCGGCATCGCCTCGAGCGCCAGCTGGAAGCCCTTCTCGTAGACGAGCCGCCCGATTAGCAAGACGAGCTTCTCCTCGGGGGCGGCGAACTCCGAGCGCAGCCGGGTCAGCTCAGCCGGGTCCTGCGGCTGTAGATCATCTGGGTCGATCCCGTTAGGAATCACCGAGACCCGCTCCTCGTCGACGCCGAAGATGTCGGCGATCTGCTCGCGCATGTAGTGGGAGCAGGCGATCACGCGATCGGAGCGGTTG
>Ga0157302_10000027_pt1 | contig 45360 bp, 35 predicted proteins | sample NitcycUS103311B2_FD_108381 | JGI IMG/M metagenome (GOLD analysis project Ga0157302, IMG submission 108381) | Soil microbial communities from Arlington Agricultural Research Station in Wisconsin, USA - Nitrogen cycling UWRJ-S103-311B-2 | ecosystem: Environmental > Terrestrial > Soil >... | reverse complement strand
TGTTGTTAAAAAATTAAAGGGGGGGGGGGCGGGGGGGGCCGCGGAAAAAAGGGTGCGACCCCCCCCCCCCCCCCCCCGACAAGATCAGGTGGGTCCGGGTACCAATCGGACCGCAAGCTCCACACTGGGTCACGATCGAACCCGAACGCGTCGTCCTGATCGTCCTGCGGACGATCGCGACTGTCTCCTGGCTTCTTGAAATCGTCTCCGAGCTGGTGCCGGACCCGAGGATCCAGGTGGTCTTCACCATGGACGACGACGGCTCGGCCTTCGAGGACGGCGTCTTCGACGCGCTTCACGAGGCACAGGGGCGATTCATCCCCTGGAGCCAGGCGGTAAGCACCGAGTTCGACCTGGCGATCGCCGCCAGCCACAACGGGAGCCTTGAGCGGCTTCGCTCTCCCCTGCTGTTGACCTCCCACGGCATCGGCTTTGGGAAGACCCAGACGATCCCGGACGACGGTGTGCCGCCCCTGCCGCAGACCTCGAGCAGACGTCGCCCGCGGGCCACCGTGGCCCTCTCCCACGCCGAGCAGATCCAGCAGTGGAGGAGCCCGAACGGCGAGTTCTGCACCACCGTGATCGGCGACCCATGGATCGACAGGCTGCAGGCAAGCCGCTCACAACGCCAGCGCTACAGGGAGGACCTTGGAGCGGGCGACGAGCAGAAGGTCGTGGTCGTCTCCTCGACCTGGAGGAAGCGCTCCTTGCTTGCCGAGAGCCCCGACCTGCTCGCCAGACTCGTCGCCGAACTGCCGGCCGACGAGTATCGCGTCGCGGCCATCGTCCACCCAAACGTCTGGTCGGGGCACGGTTCCTGGCAGGTGCGGACTTGGCTCAGGGAGGCCACGGAAGGCGGGGTGCAGCTGCTCCCTCCCCGCGGCGGCTGGAGGGGGGCGCTGATCGCAGCCGATTGCCTGATCGGCGACCATGGCTCGGTCACCTTCTACGCCGCCGCGCTCGGGGTTCCGGTCCTGCTCGGGGCCTACGGGACCGCCGAGATGACACCCGGCACCCCACTGGAGCAGTTCGGCCGCCGGGCTCCGCGGCTGGATCCAGACGCGACCCTCCGAGAACAAGTAGCGAGCATCGAGTGGGGGTGGGATCCGGGACGGTACGGAGATCTGGCCGCGCGCAGCTTCGCCAATCCAGGCGAGGCGATGCAGCGACTGCGCGAGGTCATCTACGACTCGATCGACCTCTACCCTCCCGAGCGCCCGCCGCGAGTGCTGGCGGTGCCGACTCCCTGTCCGTACGAGGAACCGGTCACCGCTTATCTCGCGCTCGCCCGCATCGACGCTCGCGAGTCCGGCGCGGGGCGGGTCCTTCTGGAGAGGTTCCCGGCACACCTCGAACCCGCTGTCGAGGACCGAGCGCCGCACTCCCACCTTGCGGTGGACGACCGTGAGACCGAAGAGCGGCTGCGGCAAAGCGCGGACGTCTTCGTGCGCCGCCTAAAGCCCCGCCGTAATCATCGCCAAGCCTTTGAATGGATACAGGCGACGCTCGCTGGCTACCCGGGCAGCCAGCTGGCTGCGGCGAGCTTGGGAAACGGCCTGGTGGCGCTTGCGGAGCGCGGAGAAAGGATCCGCCGCTTTCGGCTGGAGCCAGAGGCGGACGACCCGGCTGGGCTCGTCGCCTCGGCGATCCGCGCTGCCACCGCCCTTCACGATGACCCTTTTGCCGCCGGCCGGCCCCTCGAGCTTCGCCTCGGCGGGGCGATTCACCGGATCATTCCGGTCGCGGACGAGGGGAGTTAGCCGGCGCTTTGAAAGAACAGCTCGAGCTCGGCCCGCGGGCTGCTGATCGAGGAGTAGATCGCGTGCGCGTCATGCAGCCGCCGGGCGGCATCGTCGGATTCCCCCGCCGCGGCTGCCAGGGCGGCCAGGACCTCGAGCGCGCGGGCCTCGTAGTAGGGGAGCCCGTTTCTGCGCATGATCTCCAGCGCCTGCATCGCCGAGCGAGCCGCCCCGTCTGAATCCTCCGTCGTCAGCTGCGACTCGGCCAGGTAAATGAGCGTGCGGCCCATCAGCAGCTCATCCGTCGCCGGGTCGACGTGCTCGAGGGCACGGGCATAGGAATCGACCGCCCTGCCGTGCTCTCCCAGCCCGGCCAGCGCTCTGCCGAGGTGGTAGTCCTGGAGCGTGACCCCGCGGACCACGCCGAGCTCATCATGCAGATCGCGGGACCCCCGATACGCGTCTCGCGCCTGGGCGAAGCGGCCGCGGGCCAGTTCGAGGTGACCTCGGAACTCGAGCACGGACGCGCAGAGGTGCCGGTGCCCGGACTCCTGTGACAGGCGCTCGGCGGCGGCCAGCTCCCGCTCGGCGATGTCGAACTCGCCCGTCTCAATCAGGGCTTTCGCGAGTCCCGCCCGGAGCCTTCCCTCGGCCGCCAGGTTTCCGCATCGGTGGGCGGATGCCGCCCCCAGCCCGTAGACCTCGATCCACTCGGCGAACGGCTTGCGGTTGAAGTAGCAGGGCCAGAGGAACTCGCAGATTCGCCACACCTCTGAATCCCAGCCGCGCTCGGCCGCCGCACGAATCGCAGCCAGCAGGTTCATTCGCTCGTCCTCGAACCAGGCGAAGGCCGCCTCCCCGGAGCGAAGGACCAGCTCCCCTTCCTGCAACTCGTCGGGCTCGCTCCCGACCCGAAGGCGGTCGGGGCTGATCGCCACGTCGGCGATCCAAGAAGCCCGTTCGTAGTGCTTCACGAGGCGCCACACGACCGCCTCCCGATCCCGCTCGGATTCTTCCCGCCGGGCGGTGTTGCGGGCGTGGAGGTGAAGTAGATCGTGAAAGCGGTACCGGGAACTATCGACTTCGAGCAGTTGCGCGCCGGCGAGCCGCTCGAGCAGGGCCACGGCCTTGACAATTGGCTCGTCCAGGGCCGCGGCCGAGGCAGCTGCCGTGAACGCAACGCCCGGGTGCGAGCCGAGCCGCCTGTAGAGGCGCTGCTCGTCCTGCCCGAGGGCTGTATAGGCCTCGTTGAAGACGGCATCGAGGCTCCCCTTCGGGCCGCTTAGCTCACCCAGGCGGTGCTCCTCATCCGCAAGCAGCTCCACCAGCCAGGAAATCGGCCGCTCGTCCTCGATCTCCAGGCGGGCCCCGCAGACCCGCATCGCCACCGGCAGCCCGTCGCAGATGCTCAGCAGCTCCGCCACCTGCTTGCGTTCGGCGCGAACGCGGTCGTCGCCGATCATTGCTTCGAGGATCTCCTCTCCGCTCTCTTGCGAGAGGCGCGAGAGGCGCAGGGGGCGAGCGACGTCGGCGACCAGCTCGGGGAACGGGTTGCGTCCCGCCACGATCACCATGCTCCCCTCCGCGTTCGGCAGCAGCGGCATCACCTCGGCAACACGCTCGGCGTCGTCGAGCAGGATCAGGACCTTCTTCCCCGCTGTGTGGGACCGGAAGAGCGCCGTTCGGCCCGCAAAGTCGGGGGGAATCGTCTCCTCCGGCACTCCGAGATCGGCGAGGTAGCGGCCGAGGACGTCGTCGACCAGGACACCGCCCCGATGGCGCAACTCGCCGAAGTCGGTGTACAGGCAACCGTCGACGAAGCGCGCCTTGGCCCGACGGGCCCAGTGGCGGCTAATCGCGGACTTGCCGATGCCGTGAGTACCGCTGAGCACGACCACCGCCGGCCCCTCTCCGGTCTCGGTGACCCGGCTTATCTTGTCCAGCTTTTCCAGGTCGGCGGCCCTGTTTACGAAGCCCCGCGGTGGCGGCGGGATCTGATCCGGCACTGATCTTCGGGGCAACTCGTCGGGCGTCGTCAGGTGCTGCTCCTTCCAGCGACGCAGCTCCTCGACCGTGTAGGTGGAGTCCTGAGAGTCCACGATCGAGTGATGGTGGGCGCAGAGGAGGATCAGGTTCGACTCGTTGTGAAGCTCCACCTTGGAGAAGTTCGGGTCCCCCCGCGGACCATCGGGGCTGCGGGCCACGATATGGGCGACCTGTCCGACCACCGCCGGAGCGTCGACGGGCGTCCCCGGCGCCACGATCTCGTTCGTACAGCCCGGAGCCGCACAGCGATTCCGAGACTGCGCAAAAAGAACCTTCAAGGTCGCTACCGAGGGAGAAGTACTCATAGGGTCGCTTTCAGGAACTGATCGTATGGCAGGCCCGCGACCATGAGGCTGCTGAGGACTCCGGTACCGAGGGCACCGCCTTCCGGCACCGACCCCGTTTCCGACACCAACCGCTGGCCTGCAAGAAGGGCTTCGAGTTTTCGGTGTCCGGCCTCCTGTCGCCTAGCCCCAAATCTCAAAGGCAACCGGCGCATCGTTGAGCTGATCGCGCCTTGCCCGCCAATCCGGCATGAAGCCGTTCATCAGCTTGGTGAAACGCATGCCGTGACCTCGCTCGAGAAGGTGGGTCATCTCGTGGACGACGATGTACTCCAGGCTGTCGGGGTGCTTCTTGGCCAGCTCGAGGTTGAACCAGATATGTCCGGTCTCGCGGTTGCAGGAGCCCCACTTGGTCTTCATGCGGCGGATCGTCCAGCGGGGCACCCGCACGCCGATCACCGGTTCCCACCTTGCGATAACACCGGGCACTGCTTCGCGGAGGCGTGTGCGGTACCAACGGTCGAGCAACTCGCGGCGCTGCTCGGCCGAGGTGCTTTCCGGGAGATAGAGCACCAGGCGCTCCCCGTCGAGCTCGACGTGCGGTCGCCCACCTCGCTCCACCAGCTTCAGCCGGTAACGGCTCCCCCAAACGTAGTGCGACTCGCCGGCAACCATCTCCCGTTGCGACTGCCGCTCCGCGCGCTGCAGCCGATCCCGCTGGGACTTGATCCAGGGTAGGCGCCTGACGAGCGCGAGACGAACCTGGTCGTCGTCGAGTCGCTTCGGGGCTGCCACCCTGACCCGGCCAACCGGTGGATAGACCCCAATGTGGAGATTCTTGATGTCCTTGTAGACAACGTCGACGTTGATGCCGGCAACGGTCAGATAAGCGCTAGCGGTACTCATCACGGACCCGCACCAACTCAAACAACTCGTCGAGGCCGTCGAAGTCGCTGGGCAGCGCGGCCTTGATCGCGAGCTTGACTTTCCGCTCCTTGAGCGGATTGCCGACCCACGAGTCGGGCTTGGAATTCAATACCGCCTCGTCGACCCCGGCCGCGAGGCCGTCCTCGGAGCCGAGGAAATCGATCAAGGCTCGCCGGCCGCCATTGTCGGCCCAGTCCGGATACTCCGTCTCTGACTCTTCCTTGCCGAGCTTCGCAGCGTGCTCCACGAGCCTCGCCAAGTACTCCTCGTAGTCGAGGGAGCCCTGCCGCCGTTGCTCGAGAATGGCGTCGAGTAGCTCGGACATGCGGTCGTAGTACTTCGGGTTCAGCGGCCGCTCCTCGACGATTACCGTGCGGACGTTGTTGGCGATCGTCTCGGCAACGGCCTCGGGGTTCTCCCTGATTCCCTGCGGCAGTTTCTCGATTGCCCCGGCGCCGAGCTCGACAATCATCTCGACCAGGCCGGCATCGCCAAAGTCGGAGATGACCTCCGACGGATCGGCGCTGATGTAAGTGTCGAGCAATCGGCGCATGCCCGCCTCGTATTGCTTGAAATCGACATCCTCTCCGGCGCCGAGCTTCACCTCGTCGCGAACGCTGGCGTAGTGGGCCACCTCGGCCTTGATCGTGGAGGCCTCGGTGTCGGAGTAGCCGGCCTCTCCCATCTCGTTGGCGAGATTGGCGTAGGCGCGGATCAAGTGCGCAACGGCCTTGTACAGCTCGACCCGCTTCGGCTCGTTGGCTTTGATCTGGTCACCGTTGCCCTGCTGACGGGCGCAGAAGTAATGCTGGTACTGCAGCGTGTTCTTTGGCGGCTCGACCGGCTCGCAGAGCGCCCGAATCCGCTCGAGCGCCTCATCGAGGTCCTCGCGGGCCATGGCGACCCGATCAGACAGCAGGCCCTCGATGTCCTGCGCCTCGTATCCGTCAAGCGCACCGCCTGTGTAATCGGCAATGGCCGATTCGAGCGAGTTGAAGAGGTCGCGGTAGTCGACGATGTAGCCGTAGTCCTTGTCATCGCCGTCGAGCCGGTTGACGCGGCATATGGCCTGGAAGAGGCCGTGGTCCTGCATTTTCTTGTCGATGTAGAGATAGGTCGCGCTCGGCGCGTCGAAGCCGGTCAGCAACTTGTCAACGACGATCAGCAGGCGCATCTGGCCGGGTTCGGTGACAAACCGTTCCTTGACCTGCTTCTCGAAGAGCGCGACCTTGTTCTCGGCGATGTCGGCGGGCTCGTCGAAGTGGTCCGCCAGCATCTGCCGGTAGATCTCGTACTGGCGCAACCGCTCGGTCGCCCCCTCGCCGGAGTCCTCCTTGGCGATGTCGCCTGCCTGTGGGTCATACGACGTGACGATCGCGCACTTGCCCCTGAAGCCGGCCTGGCAGAACAGCTCGTAGAACTTGCAGGCCTGGTAGATGCTCGAGCCGACGAGAATCGCGTTACCGCGACCGTCCAGCAGTCGCGGCTTCGTCTCCATGTCGAAGAGAATGTCGTCGACGATCTGGCGGGCGCGCGGCTCGGCGCTGACGACCTTCTGCACAGTGCCCCACCGCCTCTTCAGCTCCGCCTTCGACAGATCGGTCATGCCTTTGGTCTTGGCATCGAACCAGGCATCGACCTTCGCCGGCGACGTGAGGTCCTGGTCGATGGCTCGCGCCTCGTAGCGCAGGTCGAGCACGACGCCGTCATCGACGGCCTCGTCAAACTTGTAGGTGTGGATGAACGAGCCGAAGGTCTCGATGCTCGTCTCCTTGTCTCGCCGCAGCAACGGGGTGCCGGTGAAGCCGATGAACATCGCCCCCGGCAGCAGCTCCTTCATCGCTTCGTGCATCTTTCCGGACTGGGTGCGGTGGGCCTCATCGACGAAGACGAATAGGTTGCCCTTTGCCCTGAAGTCGGTGGGCAGCTTGGCCTGCAGCTCGGCGATGAAATCGGCCTCAGCTTCATCGCGGTGCCGGTCGTCATCCGAGCCTCGGAACTTGTGGATCAGGGAGCAGATCAACCACGGCTCGCTCTGGTTCAAGGTACCCAGCAGATCGGCGCCGCTCGTGGTGCGGTAGATCTCCTCGCCGACGCCGTCGAAGATGCCTTCGATCTGTTCGTCCAGCTCGGTCCGGTCGGTGATCAGGAGCACACGGGCGTCGGGCTGGTGCTCGCGGATCCACTTGGCGAGCCAAACCATCGTCAGGGACTTGCCCGAGCCCTGCGCGTGCCAGATGATGCCGCCCTCGCGCCTGGCGACCCGGTCCTGCGCTGCCTTGACCCCGAAATACTGGTTATGACGGCACGTCTTCTTGATTCCCGCGTCGAACACCATGAAGTCATGGACGACCTCCAGCAGCCGCTCCTTTGAGCACAGCTGCTCGAGGCCGCGATCCAGCGGCTCCTCGATCTCACCTTCCTCCTTCCAGGCCAACCAGTACTTCTCGGGCGTGTCGATCGCCGCGTAGCGCAGACCCTCGACGTCATTGCCGGCCATCACGAGCTGGACGGTCGTGAAAAAGGGTCGGATGAACTCCGGCCTCTGGTTGCCAATGGTCTGCCGGATACCCTCCGAGACCGCGACCTTCGAACGCTTCAGCTCGATCGTCCCGAACGCGATCCCATTGACGTAGAGAACGAGGTCGGGGCGCTTCGCGTGCTGACCGAGCACCGTGACCTCCTCGGCCAAGGCAAAATGGTTGGCCTCAGGATTTTTCCAATCGATCAACCAAACCGTCTCATTGACGTGCCCGGCTTCCGGCTTCACCTTCACCCCATAGCGCAGTAGCCGGTAGACGTCCTGGTTTGCCTCGTAGAGATCGCGCCCGCCGCCGAGCGACGCGTCGCTCTTCAGCACGTCGACCGCCTTGATGATCTGAGCCGCACCGTAACCCCGCTTCTCCAAGTTCAGCTCGAGCAGCTGACGCTCGACGCAGGAGTTGCCCTCCCGATACTCCCAGTTGCCGAGGTAGTCATAGCCGAGCGTGCCGCAGAACAACTCGATAACGCGCTCTTGCGTCTTGCGCTCGACCTGCCCGACGTTGCTCACGCTGCAACCTCAGCCACCGGCAGACACCGGCAGACGAGTGCGGCCCGTAAGTAGCTCCTGCATCATGCCCTGCTTGATGTCTTTTGCCTTCGCTAGACGTCGTTGCAACGTGCTGATCTCGACATCGACAGCATTAAGCACCCTTGCTATGGCAGTTCGCTCAGCCTTGTCCCAAGGCCAGCCTATGCGGAAGGAACGGACCTCCATCGCGTTAACGGCGGCGAAAGTGCTGCCTTGTCCGTAGACAGCCCAATTCGGCTCGGCGAACGTCAGAGCGTGAAATAGGAATTGGTTGTCTTCCTTTGCGCTCAGACCACACACGCCGCGTCCAAGGCAAGCTTCCTTGGACGCATAGGCCGTAAATCCAACCGGAGCGCGTACGGTGAGGATAACGTCGCCCGCCGCGCATACCTTGGTTGGCCGATTCGTCCACACTCGGTCGAGGGTTTTACGGCCTCGGATATCCGCGTTGCCCTGGATTAGAGGGAGACCACTTCCGACTGCATTGTATGTTGCGCCAGACGGTGATTGCCCCATCGTCACCGTTGCAATTTCTCTAAGATCCACGTCACCCCACTCGCCATGATAACCCGGCAGACGGGTGATTCCCGTAAGAAGTTGCTGCATCACACCCTGCTTGATCGCTTGCTTCTTCGCAATCAGTCGCCCCAAGACTGAGATCAAGCCATCAACATCGGTCGTCGCACCAGCAATAGCGTCCTGGGTCTTGATGTCAGGCAGAGGTATTGGGAGTTCTGCATACTCGCGGCCATTTACACCTGGCTGACCGCTACGAATAGACGTCCGCGCAATCCAATCCCAGTACTCCTTGCTCTGCGCGAACAGCGCGAAATACTTGGGGTTCAGTCGCTTTGGGTCAGGGGCAATGTTGATCAAGAAACCCGCATAGACGAGTTCTCCGTCGGCCGCGTCGTACAGGTAGGACTTTCCGACGCTGGCCCCCGTCCGCGCGAAGACGAGCTCTCCGGCGCCCAACTGGTAGTTGGACGCGCCGGGATGTGAAACGCCGACCTTTGGGTCCGGTGAGAATCTCCCTGAGTCATCAATGTCAGTTATTCGTATATAGGTTGGTACGCCAAGTGCAAGCGGAACTGCGGCGGCGTTGACCCCGTAACGGGGTGGACGCTGCAAGAGCTGACCCAGAGGCCTGCGTTTCACCGGTACCGTCACTCGAATCCCATGCCCGCAAGATGCTTCGTGACCTTTGCTTCGAACTGCTCCAGCTCAATGCGGAGCGCTCCGACGGTGTCCACGTAGCGCTCGCCGAGCTGCTGAATCCTCGCAACGAGCGCGAGAGTGAGGGAGTTGACCTCCCCGGCGATTTGGGCTCGGACGGCGGCGGCCCACTTGTCGTCGAGCACGATGGCCTGGACATCGGCCTCGGCGAGATCTCCGTACTTATTGAGGGTGTCTCGGTCACGCGAGACTTGAGCTTCCTTCGCCGCCTTCTTAGCAGTCGCCTCATCTGAATAAAGCTGAATCAGATGCTCCAGTGCGGCGATTTCGTCAGGATCCGCCTCGTCACCTTGGCTGGCTTCGCGAAGACGTGCTGTTGCCAGCGCCTTACTGATCTTGTAGTCGTCCATCGCACCAGCGAGCAGCCCTTCTTCGCCGCCGTTCTCCTCGACGTACTCGTCGACCGCCTGTTCGGCAGCCTCGGCCTCCACAACAAGCTCATCGAGCCGCACCTGCTCATCGGCGAAGTAACGAGCGACGATGAGCGCGGGCGGGATGAGGTCCAGCTTGTACTTGGTTGCCTTCCTTCCGCTTCCGATGACGAGATCAGGGTCCTCGGAAAGTTTGCGGTCCTTGTCCTCGATCGCAAGGCGAGGCTTTACCGCGTCGACCCAGCCGTCCTGCATGATGAGAAAGACGTCGTCGTGCATGACGTTGTGCCAGTAGGCCATGAGCTGCTCGTAGGCGTCGTACTCATCGAGCAACGGCGTCGACTTGAAGCGCTCGAGGAGGTCGTCGCCGATCGCGGCGATGATCTCGCCTGGCTTAGTCTCCGCGGTGATCTTGGCGAGGGTCGCCCGATGCTTGGCGAACCACTTATCGGTGACCGCTCGCGCTTCGTCGACGAACTTCTGGAACTCCGGCGAGTCGAGAATCGTCTGCTGCACCTCGGTTACCTCGACTGCAAGGTCTAGATAACCGGGCCGATTCGGCTTGAAGAGCTGCGACCGCAACTTCGGAAAGGCATCCCAGTAGTCACTGAGATCAGAGATATCGCGCTCGGGGATACCGCCGTGCAGGTGGGCGTGGAGGTCCTGGATGTCCTCGGGCTCAGAAGAATCGATGTAGCGCGGGATGTTGAGGTTGAAATCGTTCTTGGGGTCGGCGATTTCACTGAGCGGCACCATTCGCGAGTAGCGCTCGACCTCGGTCTGTTTGGTGAAGACGTCGACGATCTTGTGGATGTCCTGGCTGCGAAGCCGGTTCTTAGCCCCGTCCTTGATGAACCCCTTGGAGGCGTCGACCAGGAAGACGCCGGTGCGAGCCTGAGCGTTCTCCTTGTCGAGCACGACAACGCAAGCCGGAATGCCGGTGCCGTAAAAGAGATTCGCCGGCAGCCCGATGATGCCCTTGATGTAACCGCGCCGGAGGAGCTCCTTGCGGATCACGGCCTCGGCGTTGCCGCGAAACAGCACGCCGTGCGGCAGGATCACGGCCGCCTTTCCCGTGCTCTTGAGTGATTTGAGCGCGTGCAGCAGGAAGGCGTAGTCGCCGTTCTTGGCGGGCGGCATTCCGAACTCGAACCGGCCGTAGTCATTCTCAAGCCCATTGCTCCATGACTTTTCCGAAAACGGGGGGTTCATCACCACGAAATCGAATGCCCTGAGCTGAGCGCCCTTAGTGAACTGCGGACTGGCGATGGTGTCGCCCTTTTCGATTTCGGCGTCCCCCGCGAGACCGTGGAGGATCATGTTCATCCTGGATAGCGCCCAGGTCGCGTTGTCCTTCTCCTGGCCGTAAATCGTCAAGCCTCGCGGTGCCTCAGCAGCAGCCTTGATGAGCAGTGACCCAGAGCCGCAGGTAGGGTCGTAGACGGTTTTGTCCTGCCTTGTTTCGGCCCCGATTCCGACAACCTTGGCGAGGACCCTGGAGACCTCGGCGGGCGTGTAGAACTGACCCTTGCTCTTGCCTGACTCAGTTGCGAAGTGCCGCATCAGGTACTCGTAGGCGTCGCCGAGAAGGTCGTCGCCCTCGGCCCTGCTCCCCCGAAAGTCCAGGTCGGCGAAGATGGCGACGAGCTTGGAGAGCCGGTCCTGCATCTCCTTGCCTTTGCCGAGCTTCTCCTCATCGTTGAAGTCGGCCTGGTCGATCACCTTCTCCAGGCCGTTCGCCTCGGCAAGCTTGGCGATGACCTTGTTGATCTTGTCGCCGATCTCCTTGTCGCCTTTGAGGGCAACCATGTCGGCGAACGAGCCGCCCGGCGGCACGTTGATCAGGCTGTCGGGGTCGGCCTTCTGCTTGTCCGAGACGTACTTGACGAACAACAGCGTGAGGATGTAGTCCTTGTACTGGGACGCATCCATCCCGCCGCGAAGCTCGTCGCAGCTCTTCCACAGCGAGCCGTACAGATCGGACTTGCGTAGTGTCATCGGTGCTGCTTCTCCCGGCTTCCTGTGGCAGAGGGTCGTTGTAGCGTCTGGCGCGCGCTGCCCTTCGGGCACGCGGCCTGGGCAGAGGCTAAGCATCCCAAACGTCGGTACAGGCCGGTATTTGGGCTACGGCACATAGCCGGCCTCGCGCAGCTCAGCCAGCGTCACCATCAACGTCCGCGGTGCCGCGCTGAGGCCGCGAAAGCCGAAGCGCTCGTAGAAGCCCCCCGCTGCGTCGTCGATCGCGTGCACGAGGACTGCGCGCACGGCAACCTCCTGCGCAGCTCTGCATATCCGCTCAAGCGCATCGTTGAGCAAGCGCACGCCAAGTCCCCGCCCCTGGCTGCGTGCATCGAACGCGAGGCGGGCAAGAATCGCCACCGGGATCGGAAAGTAACGCGAGAGGCCCTTGCGAACCGCCTCGGTCGCCTCCTCGTGCTCAACTTCGCCGGCCCGCAGAGTGTAGTAGCCACGCACCACTTGCCCTCTCCGATTGCGACGAAGGTGCGGTCGCCGTCGCGTCGCTCACCCTGCCCGGCGTAGCGCTGCAGCCACCGGTCGAGCGCCTCGTTGCCGCTGGCAAAGTCCAGGACGTCGTGGCGGGCCGGGTCGTAGCGCTCAGTAAGCGCAGCCGACATGCTCACGCGCGGCGGCGAAGATCTTCAAGCCTGGCGACCGTGCCCTCACCGGGCTGCTCCAGGGCATCAAGGAAGCGCACTGCATCCTTCCCCGCCAAGCGCAATCGCGCGCTGATCGGCCAGCACCTCCTGCGCCCGCGTCTGAGCAGCGCGGCGAAAGAAGTCAGTCGATAGCGATGATTTGCACGGGACGATGGTCGCAGTTCTTTAGTGGGCACAGACGCTTCTCGCACAATGCGGCAACGGTGGATCAGTTCACGCTTCGTGCGCGAACCTTCGCCAACTACGCCCGATGCCGCCTCCCTTGATACACCAGTCGTCTCCCCTCCAAGGGTTGGCGAGCACCGCGGCTCAGAAGTACCATCCCACGCATGACTTCGCGCCAGTTCCGCATCGGGGGGCTCATCCTTGCCGCAACGAACGCCGCCCTCGGCATCTGGGCACTCGCCGAGGCCAACTACGGCACCGGTGCGTTCTGGCTCGTAATAAGTGTTGGGTGGCTGCTGCTCGCCCTCTTCAGGAACGACACTCTGCGGGGGCAAGAGCGTCGGCGACAGCGATTGGAGGCAAAGTACGCGTCACGACCGACCCCGGCGCAGCCGGACCACCTTCCCCATTGGTGCAGCCCGGATAACCCGCCTGGTTGGTACTTGAATCCGGCCACCAACGAACCTGCGTACTGGTCTGAGATCGGCTGGCGGACGAAGGAGCCGAGCCCGACCTAGCCGAATCGTTCATGAAGAGACCAAAGGTCATCCAGAACGCAATTTCTTATGAATGATCGGTGCTTGCGCGAGGCGCGGGCATTTACGACTGGAGTCAGCGCGCTCCCAAATCGCGCAAAGCGGCACCCAGCACCGAACCCGAACTAGGACACGTAGGCCTTGCGCACCATGGCGGCCGTCCATCGGTTCGTGCCGTGGGCCGGGGGGACATCCTTGCGGTTCAGGGTCTCGGCGATCTCGGCGAGGGCCTTGCCTTTGGCGAGCAGCGTCCGGATCTGCGTCCGCCATCCGTAATCCCGGTTGTTGCACCAGGCGTGGGACAGGCGAACGTTCTCGGGGACGAGCTTCCCGCCGGCCGACTTAAGGATCGGGTAGTGGTCGCGCGAGGGCGTCCACTTGTTACCCGGCGTCCCGACCGGATCGAACTCGCTGCGCCCCTTGTGGTAGTAGCACTGCGGCATCTCGCACCTCAGGGTGAGGAGCTGGCCGCGCTCGGCCATCTGCACAAGGATATTTACATTCTTCACGCCGAGCTTGCGGAGTTGGTCCGCGACCGATTTATTCGCCATGCGCTGATCCTGACACAAGAACCGAGCCACCCCAGCGCGCGTCCGCGATGGTTCTAACAATGCGTCAGCCGCCTCTCCTTTTCATGCAACCCAGTAAACGGGAGCTCGGCGCGGTGACTGCTCTCGCGTGAAAGCGGAACGCACCCTCAATAGGCCGGCTTAAGTCCAGTAAGCATCGGAAAGTGGCGCACGTTCGTGGTCAGCAGGTCGGCCTCGAGCAGGAGCGCGGTGGCGGCGATCAGGTAGTCGGCGTCGTCAATGCCGCTGTGGGCGCGGCGGTGGCGCTGGGCGAGCGCGCCGGCGGTCCGTGCCACCTCCTCGCCGACGGGCACCCAGGACAGCGCCGAGAAGAACTGCTCGAGCGCCTCGATCTCGCCTTTGCGGACGCCAGCCAGGAGCTCGAAGCGGACGACCTCGCTCGCGAGAAGAACCTCTTCGGCTTCGATCAAGCCACTGAGCAGGTCGACCGCCGGCTGCAGGCCGCGGAGATGGTCGATCGCAACGCTCGTATCGAGCAGCTTCACTTGACGCCGAGACGAGCCAAGCGCTCGTTCAGGTCGCCGCCGCGCATGGCGTCGACATACTCGGCCCCGCTGCGTTTGCGACCCCGCCACGAGCCGGCACTCGCCCTTAGCCCGCTGAGCCTCTCGTCCTTGCCTTGTTGGCCGAAGGTGGCCCGTACCGCGCGGCGGACCAGCTCGGAGCGCGATGCTCCCGTCTCTTGCGAGGCGCGCTCCAGGAGCTCCAGCTCGTCTTCGCCAAGGTAGACCTGGGTTCGGCTCATAGCATCACTATACACCAAGTGGTGTCGCTTGATCGAATTCAAGACACCCCGATTCCGGCTCGTTGTGCTCCTTTGTTCGACGTGGTCGGGTCGAAAGCCGAACTAGCGAGATTTCGCTCCCTAGAGCGAAATCTTAACGCTGCCCCGGCTCCTCTCTTATCAGTCGAAAAGTCATTTGAAGGCGCTTGAGCCGCTTGTTTGGGCTATGAACGCTATCCATAGCCCAAACGACGTGATCGCCTAGATGCTTTGGCCATTAAAACTGGTCCATTTGCAGGAAGAAAGCGATGGCGAGGGTGGGAATCGAACCCACGACACCACGATTTTCAGTCGTGTGCTCTACCAACTGAGCTATCCCGCCGTGGGCTTCCCAAATCGCTTTGCCATGCGGATTCGGGGCTACCTCCCCTGAGATCTTATACGACCTGCGCAGGGCCGATTCGGTTGGTTCCGTGGAGTTTCGGGCGCCTTTGGGCTATGAGAGGCGACGTCGTAGCCCAACCCGATCAGCCATGGGGTCGGACGAGCGAGGCGCCCCTCGACGGACTCTAGCCCGGCTGGCCGACCCGTGAATCGCCGTGCACATCGATCTTCGGAAGCAGGCTTCTCAGCGGGCGTGGCAACCACCAGATTCGGTCGCCGAACAGAAGCATCAGAGCAGGCAATAGGACGATGCGCACGATGGTGGCGTCCAGCAGGACCGCGACCGTCAGGCCGACGCCAAGCTGGCTGACCGTCGCAATCGGCGCTCCGGCAAAGGCGATGAAGACCGCCATCATGATCGCGGCGGCGCCGGTGATCACCCGAGCCGTCTTCTCCAAGCCGAACATGATCGCTTGCTTGTTGCTCGCGCCTTCAACGAAGCGCTCGCGCATGCGGGTCAGCAAGAAGACCGCATAGTCGATCGAGAGGCCGAAGACGACGCCGAATATCGCCGTCGCCCCGATCGCGTCTACGTAGCTGTGGCCACCAAGGGGATATCCAGCAGGCACATGGAAGAGCAAGGTCAAGACGCCGAAAGCAACCCCAACGGTCGCGAGGTTGAGCACAACCGCGATCAAAGCGAGAAGTAGTGCTCGCAGAACAATGACCATGATCACGAAGGTCGCGAGCGTTATCGCGATGACCACGATCGGGATTGCTGCTCGCGTCTCGCTCGCGTAGTCGGTCAGCTGCGCAGCGCCGCCGGTGACGCCCATCTCAATTCCGGTGGCGGCGGCAAAGTCTGCTGCTTTCCCTTCGAGACGGCGGTAGAGAGCAATCGAGCCCTGCGTGTTGAAGGTATAGCGTGGGATGACGAGAATCGCGGCGGCCTGGCCACCCCGGTCGAGGCTGATCGTTGCCGCCGCCTTCTCGCGGTCGGCGCGAGGAGCACCATCAAGGGCGGAGAGGACAAAGTAGCCCGAGTCGAACATCGCCGGCGAGCGACGGTTCAAAGTCTCGACCTGATCCAGAATGGCGCCCGTGCCTGCAGTCACCTTGACGCTTGCGCGGCCCAAGCCGGCCTCGAGGGGAAATGCGTCATGGAATCCCTGGCCTAGCCGCCGCTCGAGCTCATTCGCGCCACCGCTCAAGCTCGCCAAGCCAGTGGCCAGGCGGTTCGCGCCGGTCTCGAGCCTCCTTAGACCGATAGGCACGTCACGCGCCGCGTCAGAGAGTCTTTGGGCCCCTTTATGGAGTGCGGCGTTGCCGGCAAGAAGCTTTACCTCGCCAGCGTGAAGCCGTTCGGCTTCGCCGCGAAGAAGTCGCACTTCGTTCCGGTTGATTGCCAATTGCTGAACCAGCTCGTTCGCTTCCTGTGCGGCGGGAGCAAATGCGGGATCCTGCTTCGTGGCAGCGGTCAGACGATCTCGCAATCGACGGGCACGCCCGAGGCCGTTCGGCCGAAAATCCTTGAGGAGGTGCCTGAGGCCCAGCTTGACTGCGAGCGCGCCCGCCTTCGCTTCTCCCTGGCCCCGGGCGAGCTCTCCCGAACCCGCGGCCATCCGATCAACCGCTCCAACTGCGCGGCGCCCGCCCCGCACAGCGCGCCTGAGGCCTCCCGCGATTGCGGATGCACCCTCCTCTGCCCGGCCCGAACCCGTACCCAAGAGTCCCGCGCCGGCAGCAGCGGCAGCAAGACCAGATCGGATCTGTCCCACTCCTCCCTCTGCCCGAGCAAGCCTCGGACCTAGTCTCCTCAGCTGACCAAGCCGCCCGTCATCTTCGTCGCCAGCCACAAGCTTCTTCGTTGATCGCTGCAGCGGCGCTACCCGCCGAGCTACCTGCTGTGGACCAATCACGAGTTGAACGCCTGGGTCGGCAGCGATCTGTCTCTGCAGCTGACTGAGCGGAGTGAGATGTGCCCTATCGGCGATCGTTCCATTTCGCGTCGAAGCGATGAGGACAAAGGGCGCCTCCCAACCAGGGCCCGCAGTCGCGTCGATTTCTTCGGCGTCCTTTCGCGCTTGGCTGTCAGCTGGTAGCTGCTCTGGCGATGGTGGCCCGGTCTTCAGGCCGAGCGCCGGTAAGACAAGCACCAAGACGACACCGCCAATGATCAGGGTCGACGCCAGTGGTCGTCGCAGGCAAGCGCCGACCATCGACATCAATCGCGACTGATCGTCGCGCGTCGACCCGAGCTGCCAGCGGTCGACATTCGCGCCGACCAGTGCAAGCAGTGGCGGCGCAAAAACGGTAGCCACGGTCACGCTGAGAACGACGACGATGATCACCGTTCCCGCCAAAGACACAAGCAGCGCCCCCGGGAGAATCGGGACCGAAACCGCCATGGCGAGAAAGAGGGTGCTGCCGGCGAAGAGGATCGTCCGGCCTGCCGTTCGGCGGGTGGTCAAGGCAGCCGCTCTCGGCTCGACTTCCGCCGCCAGCTCCTCACGAAAGCGAGAGACCATCAACAACGCGTAGTCGACGCCGAGCGCGAGCCCCATCATCGTGCTCACGGTCAAGGCAAAACCGTCGATCGAAAGCCAGGAAGTCGCGAGCGTGAGTACCCCACGCGATGCGATCACCGTCACCGCACCAAAGGCAAGCGGGATCGAGGCCGCTACGGGCGATCGAAATACCAGTACCAAGACGACCAAGAGGATGGGGAGCGCAATGAGCTCGCCGCGCTCCGTTGCCTCGATGGACTGGTTCTGGATCGCTTGAGAAAGAGACGCAAAACCAGTCTGCGTGGCACTTACCGGTGGCTCTATCTCGGCTTCCAGCGTCTCTTCCAAGTGGGGAACGACCTCGTTGACCGCCTCTTCGACCCCAACGTGGAAGTCGACGAGAATCAGTGCCCGACCGGGCGCCGGTCGCAACCGGCCGACCTGCCCTTTGTCCCAAGGTGAGATCGTGCTGACCTGCGGGTCGCGTCGGAGGATCTGAATCAGGTGGGGACCTTGGCGATCAAGGGCCGATGACGGCCCGCGCAGGAGGATCGCGAACGGCGCGGAGTCCCCGAAATAGCGATTCAGCGAATCTCCCGCCCTCGCGGACTCCGTTCCGGCGACATGCAGCGACGTCGGTTTGAGCCTGTCCTCAACATGCAAGCCGAGAGCGCCAAGCGCAAGAACGCCAAGCAGCGCGCAGCCCAGAACAAACCTGGGTCGTCGCAGCGAGAAAGGCAGGGGGTTCAAGCTTCCGTGGACATTCGCTGAGTCGCGGACCCGAGACCAGTCGTATGCCTAGGTGTATTGAGCCGGCTTAAAGAGACAGTGATTGAGATCGAAGATGACGATCTGGCTATTCGCCAAATTGGCATTGACGGTCAGGCGCGCCACAAAGGCTCGAGCCTTATTTGGCTTGCCTTCCTTGAGCGCTTTTGCAACGTCGCGGAGGAGCCCAACCTCCGTCTTCACATAGGACAGCCACTTTTCAAGCCTGGGAGCATCCGCAGCCGGCCTAGGCACGGCGTTAAGTTCTCTGTGGGTCTTCCCTAGCGCCTGCGCCGCTTTAGTGAACTTCGCAGCAGCGGTCATTAGCTTGCCTTCCTTCACTTCTTGGCGTGCGCCCGCAAGAATTCGCTTGTTAGCCGTTGCATTCGCCTCGCAAATCGGTTCGACCTTTTCCTTGTATTCGCTACGACTGATTTCCGTAGCGAAGGCCAGCGAAGCGCCGACGACCAGCAAGAGGGCCACGATTCCCAATCCAACCGCACTCCGCTGTCTCAAAGACACCTTCCTCATCCTTTCGTTCGTCTGGGGCCAGACTCTTAGTACAACCGGTAGTGCACCTAGGCGTTCAAGGTCGTCCACCCTTCGGCTCTCGAACCCTGCAACCGCCAACTAGGGTCGTCCGCAACGTCTTGGTGGTCATAAAGCGATAGGTAGCCCGAGCAAAGGGGAAGAGTGCTCCATTGAGCCCTTTGGGCGCAGGGCAGCTCGCCAGGACAATGCTCTCCTTCCTCCCGTCCTCGTCGTCCCAGAACCGTCTTCCGATGACGAAACGAAACTTCGTGAGGTAAGCCCAGCGTTTCGCGATGCCAGGCATGTCTGCATGGAAGATCGTTCCGAAGGTTCCGTCGGTTCGTCGTACATCTATGGGGATTACGATGGTGAACGGACCAGTTATCACTCCATGAACATGGAGATATACGCGGCCATGCCCGTCTTTCCAGTGCCCATTGAACGCAAGAATAGGGGCCCTGAAATGCACCCGTTTTTGTTCCGGGAAGGCAATGGTCGAGGTGATTATTCCCTTCCCAAGGAGTGCCGGGCCGCACATCGTCAAGGCATCCTTCGACGTCGTTGCAACTAGCTGCTTCATTCGACATCCAGGTAGACCGTCGGTATTCAATTTGCCATGACGATTGACCGCGATTTCCAGCGAGCGGAGCTGCGCAAGCTTGTTCTCGGGCGTCGCCATGAATTCGCCCTCGACGCGGATCTTGACTGGAGCCAGACGGTCACGGGGTAGCGCGCCCGGGCTCAGCTTTGCCTCAAACGAGGCAACCTGGCCGTCAGACCCCACTTGCGCACCAAGCGCAAGCGCGGTGCACACGGTGGTCAGAAAAATCGCGGACAGAACCATTAGCCGTCTCATCTAGAGATACCTCGCAGGTTGAAGCAAGCAATATTCGAAGCCAAAAGTCAGCACAACATTGTTTGCTTTGTTTGCTATGTGTCGCATTTCCAGAACGTATTTACCTAGGTCAACGGTGCTTCCTTTGCGAAGCCTGTTGGCGACCTTTTCCAGCAGCTCCGTCTCTTCATTGAGCTGGACGAACCAGCGCGCCAGGCGGTCTTCATCACTCAAAGGCCTTGGCAACGATTCCAGGCGCCCGATAGTCCGATCGAGTGCTCGTGCTGCTCGACTGAACTTCCCTCCGGCCAGTTTCAGCTTGCCGTCCCGCACGTTCTGCCGGGTGCCCTCGAGGATGTCCCTATTGGCGACAGTGTTCGCCTTGCAAATGGGCTCAGCCTGATCAACGTATTGTGGCCTCGTAGGTTCAGAACCAAGTACAGCGGAGGCGAAGAGAAGCGGCAATCCGATCACAGTTGCCAACAGGCCAACAATTCGAGTGGGCATACACATCCTTTCTAGGCGAGGCGCAGATTTGCCATTAGTCGAGCGAGGGGTACAGGAAGCCACCAGCAGCGCTCGCCGATCAACAGCAGAAGCGCAGGCAGAAGGGCTAGGCGTATAGCAGTGGCATCTACCAGTATCGCCACGGTCAGGCCAACTCCTAGTTGGCTAATGATCGCCAGGTCCGAGGTTGCAAACGCAGCGAACACCGCCACCATCATGAGCGCCGCCCCAGTGATGATTCCGCTGGAACGCCGTACACCAACCGAGACAGCTTGCCTATGGTCGCCACACTGGTCGTAGACTTCTCTCGTTCTGGTCAGCACAAACATCGAGTAGTCGATGGATACGCCAAAAGCGACCGCGAAGATCGCTATTGCTCCGATTGCATCGATGTGACTCCAATCGCCGATAGGGGACCCGCTGGGTAGATCGGAGACGAGCGCCAGCACGCCGAAGGCAACGGCGACGGAAAGCAGATTTAGCGCCACCGTGATGGCGGCCGCCAAGATCGCTCTAAGAGCAATCACCAGCGTAAGCAGCATTACTATGGACACGGCCGCAATCACGACGGGAAGACGCGCGCTGCTGGCGCTGGCGTAGTCCCGCAGCTCGGCGCGGCCGCCCCCAACAAGGACCGTTCCATCGATACGTCGACCCAGTTCGACGGCATTTCTTCGCAATGCACTGCCAAGCCCATTGGCGTCTTCATGCTTAGGGACGACCAAGATGCGTGCCGCTTCTCCTCCGCCATTGATGGCTACCGCCTGCTCGGCCTGTGAGCGGCTCGGCTCGCCCATCCCATCTAGGGCGGAGAGATTGAAATACCCAGACCTGAACAGGTCTGGGGAAAGCTCCCTGAGACGTCGGCTGTTCCGGCGCAGCGTGGCACTCTCATTCTTCGACTGAGTTGCAGCGGCCTGAAGACCCGACTCAAGCGGCCTCGAGGTCACGTAGGCACTGCTGAGGTTGCTGGCCAAGGAGGAGGATCCGCCCACAAGCTCCTCACTGCCATCAGCCAATTCTGCCGCTCCGCGCGAAAGCTGCGGCAAGCCGGCAGCCAAAGGCTCAGTCGACTTCGCCAGCTGGCGCGCTCCAGAGTCGAGCGACTGGCCACTGCGTTCAAGTCGGATGAGCCCACGGAGAAGCCGCCTTGCCAGTGGAGCTACTTCTTGAACTTCTCCCAACCCGGCCACCGTTCCCCCGGTCACGCGATCGGCACGACCTGCGGCACGCGACAGACCGGAGTGAAAGCCTTGAAGCCCTCCCATCAATCCAGCCTCAACCGGATCTCCGGCGCCGGCGGTGGCGACCTGTGCTGCTCGAACAGCCTCAAGCGCAGCCGCATAATGCGGATCACCAGCGGTTACTGGTACCTGCTGGAGCTCGGTAAGCGCAACAGCAAGTTGCCGATCGACCTCCCCGGCGCGTTTCTGTAGATCGGGAAGAGCAACAGTCAGATCGTCGAGTTCACGAGATAGCTGACGAGAAGGAACCAGAATGCGGTGGCGAAGCCTCGGGGTCAGATCTCTCAGGTCATACTTCAATGCCTGAGCCCCCAGAGCGGCGCTGTGCTGACCTCGGCGGACCTCGCTAGCACCGGAGGCGAAACGATCAGTTGCAGTCAACGCCTGGCTGCTTCCAGTTGCAGCCACTGCGAGGCCCGAAGCAATTGCCTGGGCACCTTCGCCTAGATTCTGCGAGCCATCTGAAATAAGACTCGCTCCGTACGTCGCCCGCGTTATACCACTTCGAAGGTTGCCGACCCCCTGCCCGGCGCGTCGAAGATGTGATCCAAGCGCCAGCAGCTTGCCTGCTTGACTTTCTGGTCGCCCTTGTGCCAGAAACTCCTGCCCAACATTGCTCAGCGATTCAATACGCCTCGCAATCGTGCCTGGGCCAATCACCGCTTGGACGGTGTCGACCTTCCTAATTGATCGTTCCCACTCCTCCAGAGCCGCGAAATTGGCCTGACTGGTTATAGGTTCATCGGCGGTCGAGGCAAGTACGACGTACGGCACCGCCCATCCCGGGCCAGCTTCCCTGTTGACGAGTTCTGCATCAAGACGAGCGCGATTGGTCGACGGCAGTTGGTCGAGACTAGGCGGTCCTATTGCGAGTGACACGGCTGGCAGTGCCAGCAACGTCAGGGAGACCGATAGAAGTGCGGTTGCGAAACCGGGCCGACTCAACACATGATCGAGCGGCTTGAGCATGCCCTCAGACCGCCCCCGACCTATGCCAATCCGCCAGCGATCAATGTTCGCTCCAAGCAGAAACAGCGAGGCCGGGAGAACAAGCAACCCGAGTGCGATGCTGAGCGCGGCAACCACCACAACTGCTCCTGCCAGGGAGACAAGGAAGTTGCCGGGCACGATCAACGCAGAAACCGTCATTGAGACAAAGAGCGCACCCCCAGCAAACGCAATCGTTCGTCCAGCCGTCCGCCGGGTTGCTGCTGCGGCAGAACTGGGCGAGCCTCCGTCAGCAAGCTCCTCACGGAATCGCGACACCATCAGCAAGGTGTAATCAACACCCAGCGCAAGGCCCAGCATGGTGCTCACGGTCAGCGCGAACGCATCGACCGACAGCCAATTCGCTGCGATCGCGAGAACACCGCGAGAACTCACTACGGTCACCGCGCCGAAAGCAAGTGGAATCAGCGCCGCAATAGGTGATCGAAAGACCAGCAAGAGGACCATTAGCACCAAGGGGATTGCGATCAACTCCCCTCGGCGCGTCTCCCGGGCCGCTTCCTCTTGAATCGCGCGAGAGATACTGGCATAGCCAGTCTGGACTGCCCGTACAGGTGGCCTGATCTGATGAGTCAGGAGTCGATCGAGATATGGAACCGTCTCTCTTACGGCCTCACTGAGACCGACTTGGAAGTTGACGAAGATCAGCGCCGAGCGAGGCGAGGGACGAAGTTCAGTGCTCGCATCAGGAGACCACGGCGATATCGCGGAAGAAGGTCCCCTGTCGAGCTCTCGCACCAATCGCTCACCTTGGATGCGCAGTGCTTTTGGCGGACCCTTTAGGAGGACGACAAAGCCTTCGTTTCCTCCAAAATATTTCTGAGCGAGCGCCTCTGCCCGCGCGGATTCCGTCCCTGGCACCGAGAGCGACGTCTGGTGGAGCTTATGCTCGACGCCGAGTCCAATTACCGCGAGAAGCGCGGTGCTGCAGCCTGCAACGATCAAGATCCTCTTGGCGCGGGCCGCGGTGATCACCGGATTACTCGATCGAGTACCCGTTGAAAGGAAGGCGGCTTTGAATCAGCAGTTCTCTCACGACCACTCCGCTAACTCGCCTTTTGCCTTTGATCGACAGACGTAAGGACATCTCGAAGATCATCAAGCGGGAAGGCTGAGTCGAGAAACGCTCCTACGCGGACCCAGTCGTAGAACGCCTCCAACGTTTCTCTCCAACCATTCGCATCTGCAAAGGACGAGGGGAATCCAGAAGCTCCCGTCAGCTCGCGAACCTCTATGACTAGCCGATTCACCTTTCCCATGGCGGCTTTTGCTTTTGCTTTACTCGTGATGGAGAGGCTTCGATCAAGGTCCAGCATGGACTGCGCGAGCTTGGGCTCGATCGCAAGCCGACGTAGCTGACTACATGCTTCCTCCTGGGGCGGCAGGGGCTCGACGCCATAGGCACTCAGTACGGTCAGGGAGGCGCGCCGCAACATCCGGCGCATGACCGCTTCGAAAAGGCCCCACTGCTCCTGCGCGATCGCGCCGATTGCATCCTCACGGGCGTTCTCGATCATCACATGACCCCACGTGAGCGCCATACCAGCTGCGGCAAAACGCTTCCCCGGCATGGGAATCAACTTGATCGGCAAAGCTTCATCGCCGAAGACTGCTCCGCCCATGGAGAGAAGGGGACGCTGGATGCTCGGATTCAAGGTGGCATTGCCAGCTGCGGAAATCTTGCCAGCGGTGCGCCACTGAAGGTCAACAAGACCCAGGCGCACGAACTCCAGCAGTATGCGTCCATTGGTCTCCGAGTCACCACCGATGTTCGCGACCACCTGGGGGAGTGGACGACCGAAGGTCACGTGGCGCCAGACATGCCCAGCAGTAGCGCTGAGAACGAAGACATCCTGAGATCGCAGGACGTGGAGCCGCTCACCAATTGGCCACGTCGTTACTTCGGATGCTCTCCTGAATGAAACGCGCTCTGGATCATTAGCACACCCGTCGACCCCCAGCTCCGGAAGGAGCTCGAGAACAGCATTCGCATAGGCCGGGCCCGGATCCGATCGCTGGAGCCGGCGGATGCGGGAGATGGTGTCCTGCCCCGAAGCGATCCGATCAAGCTGATGCGACAGCCACTTCGTCTCGACATACGTCTCGCCGAGTCGGGCAGCCCAGGCCTTTGCGCCAAAGGTCAAAGCGATATCCGCCCAGTTGGAGGACTCCTCAACCCCGAGCCCCGTCATGGCCACTGCAAGCCGTGCAGCTTGTCTGCAGCGGCCAGCGTAGAACTTGAAAGCTAGGTTCTTTAGATCTGCATCTGGAAGCGCCTCCTGTACTTCCGACACAAGCGCATGCCCCTCCAACGGGAACGCGTTTCGTAGGCGCTGACACCGATTCAGCAGATCCTCAGGAATGCGTCCTCCCCCATTGCCTCCCAAGCGCAGCAGCCGTTCGCGGTCAGCTTCGATCGTTCCGGTTGAGCGCAGCCGAACCTCAACACGCCTACCGTCGACAAATATCACCGTGGGCGTTCCTGCGTATTGTCGATCGCTCTGCTCAATCAGCAGGAAGTCAATATCGGAGGAATCGTTGCCAAAGCCCTCGGCGATGGAACCCTCGATAACCGCGGCGCACCCCGGCGGCGCCTCGACGTGCTCAATAGCGCCCTTCAATAGCTGCTGCAAGTAGGGCTCGCTGAGGATCATCGCCGGGGTTTCACTGACTCGCAATCGAGTACTTCAGAGGGTTAGCCGGACTCCGGCCTCAGGCGTCCCGAGCAGCTCTCGACAGCGGTAACGCTGAACCTTTCCACTCGGAGTCTTCGGGAATGCCCCTTGGGTCAGGAACATGAAGTCATCGATCGGCAGGCCAGAGCGCTCCATCGCTGCCATGCGCAGTCGATTTGCGAGCTCTTGGACATCGGGCGGGTCCTGCGCAACTTCAGCGACGAGGGCAATCCTTGGTCTCCCGTCGACCGGCAGATCTACTAGCGCGCAGTTGCCAGTCTTAAGCGAACTGTCGGTACTCAGCTCCTGCTCTAGATCTTGCGTGTAGACGTTGCGCCCGCCGACTATGAGCAGGTCGTCATTCCTTCCCGCTACGAAGAGTCGCCCTTCATGCAGGAAGCCAAGATCGCCGGTGCGGAACTCGCCGCCTTGGAACCTCTCGTTAGTTACGGACGGTTGGCCGAAGTAACCAGTGGCAAGGCTGGGGCTTTCGATCAGGATCTCCCCAACTTGTCCCTCCGTCCTCACTTGGACCCCGGCAAGGGGAGACCCAGCCGAGACAAGGCGTCTAGCCCCAGGGTCCCCCTCATCCACTTCCTGCAGCTGGCCGTTTGCAAGGGCCTCTGGGTCGACGTCGACAAAGGCAGGCGCGAGATTGAGATCCTCGACGGTAACCGCCAACGTAGCCTCTGCCAGACCGTAGGCGGGAGTGAACTTATCGATGGTGAGTCCACGATGTTCGAATGCCCTTGCAGCTTTCGCCAATACCTCCCAGCCGACCATCTCGGCACCTACCAGACAGAGTCGCAATGCCAGTGACTTCTCGCCAGGTTTCAGCGCCTCGAGCCTGGCGGCCACATCCAATGCTGCTGGCGGGCCCGCGGTAACGGTTGCGCCAAACTCGGCGCAATCGTCGAACCAGGTTCGGGGAGACTGGAGAAAGCGCTCGGGGGTCGAAATGATCCCCTCCATCCCGCTGTACCAGGCCAAGAAGCCGCAGCCGAAAAACCCCATGTCGTGCGAGAGGGGCAGCCAGGTGTAGCCAATGTCCCGCTCCGGATCGATTCCGACCCGCTCTGCCAGCAGAGTTAGGTGCGCATCGATGGCAAGGCCGGTGAGTTCAACTCCACGCGGGTCGCCAGTCGTTCCGGATGAGAACTGGATAAACACAGTCTCATCCATCGGGGGCGGCTGGATCTCGGCTGCATCCGCCGTATCAATCAAACCGTTGTAGCCAACGATCTCCAGATCGGCGTCAGAGTCAGCCGGCATGAAAGCCGCGAAGCGCTCCTCGGCCAGAAGATAGCTGGAGCCCAACAGGCTGCAGAGCTTCTCGAGCTGCGAGACATACGCTGGGATTGACATCCCACGAGCAATGATCGGCAGAGAGGCAAGGGTTCCGCCCGCAAACCAGATGCCCAAAACACCTGCGATCGCCGATGGCCCATTCGTTATGACGGCCGGCACGATGCTCCCTGGCCCGACTCCCCGCCTGCGCAAACCCTCTGCGACCCGACGCCCCTCCTCGACGAGCTCGCCATAGGTCCGCCGCTGAAAGCCGGAATCACTCCATTGCCAAAAGGCGCGTGGCAAGGTAGTTGGACTCGTGATTTGGTCCCACAACGACGCTGCCCCTGCCATGCGGTATACCTCCCCGTCGAGTTTGCCCGGGCGCATTATGCCATCGGTATCGGCCAATGCGCTCTTAGGTATTGTCCAAGTCCCAGGGAGCCAGATGGCATCAATCCAAGACATCATCGGCCGCGAGATACTCGACAGCCGCGGTAATCCAACCGTCGAGGTCGACGTCTATCTCGACGACGGATCGCGCGGCCGAGCCGCCGTCCCGTCGGGTGCATCCACCGGCATACACGAGGCGCTCGAGCTGCGCGACGGAGCGATGGATCGATATCTCGGAAAGGGCGTCGCCACTGCGGTTGCCGCCGTAAACGGAGAGATCCGCGAGGCGCTCCTCGGCAGGAGGGCTGCAGAGCAGACCCAGATCGATCGAGCGATGATCGATCTAGATGGCACCGAGAACAAGAAGCGCCTGGGGGCCAACGCGATCTTGGGAGTATCGCTCGCTCTCGCGAAGGCTGCTGCAGCTTCCCAGCAAGTCCCGCTGTATCGCTATCTCGGAGGCGTTTCCGCCCATCTATTGCCGGTGCCGATGATGAACATCATCAACGGCGGCGCTCATGCGGACAATCCGATCGACTTCCAGGAGTTCATGATCTTCCCTGCAGGAGCAGATTCCTTCGCCGAGGCGGTTCGCATGGGCTCCGAGGTATTTCATGTACTGCGAAAGGCTTTGCACGACGCTGGCGAGAGCACCAACGTCGGCGACGAGGGTGGCTTTGCCCCGAACCTTCGCTCCGCTGACGAAGCTCTGGATTTCATCGTCAAAGCAATCGAGACCGCCGGGTACCAGCCGGGCGAGGACGTTGCGCTGGTCCTCGACCCGGCGGCATCCGAGTTCTTCGTCGACGGCGTCTATCACTACGCAGGGGAAGATGTTCGCCGCTCCATCAGCGAGCACGTGGCATATCTCGCTGATCTCATCGATCGATACCCCATTGTCTCGATCGAGGATCCGGTGGCCCAGGATGACTTCGATGGTTGGCGCGAGGCAATGGATGCCGTCGGAGACCGATGCCAATTGACTGGGGACGATGTCTTCTGCACCGACGTACAGCGACTCCGCGATGGGATTCGGGACGGCATCGCGAATTCAATCCTCGTGAAGGTCAATCAGATCGGCACGCTTACCGAGACCATGGAAACCATCGAGACCGCGCACAAGGCCGCATACACTGCGGTCGTTTCGCACCGATCGGGCGAGACCGAGGATACGACGATTGCGGACCTCGCCGTGGCGACCAACTGTGGGCAGATCAAGACGGGATCACTCTCGCGATCCGATCGCACCGCGAAGTACAACCAGCTCATCCGAATCGAGGAAGAGCTCGGAGACGAAGCCCGCTTTGCCGGTCGAGCCAGCCTACGCCACTCGGCTGGCAGCGCAAAGGCAACAGCTTCCCCGTAGTCGCCTCGAGCGAGAAGGAGCCTAGCGGCGGGCTGAACCGCTCAGGGCCCGCTGAAGGATTTCCATCCGAGCCTCTGAAAGCGGCACGCTGACTCGTGGCATGACCTGGACCGAACGATCCGAGCTAGACCAAATCATGTGGCTCTTGCCGAGAACCCCTCGTGCCTCAAGTTCGGGCAAGACCTTCGAAGGATCACCCCTCAGGAACAGATAGGGAAAGCCCTCGCTGGCATCCACCACACCGAACCCGGCGCCTACCAGCAGCGCCTTGGCTATATCTCGGTTCACTCGAATCCGCTCACGCAGCGGCTCAGCGACATCCCCCATGCTCAAGATCCGAGCTCCGATACGCAAGGAAAGCGAAGATGCCAGCAACGGAGGCACCACCTTCCGAACGCGGCCCTGTAGAAGCTCCGAAGCGATACATAGACCGAGCCTCAATCCCCCCATCCCATAGCCCTTCGACATCCCCCGCAACACGATGAGGTTGTCGACTTCAGCCGTGAGGTTAACGGCGCTAAACGCCGGCGGTCGATAGTTGGCGTTGGACTCGTCAACGAGAACGACGGCTCCTCGCTCAGATGCTGAGAAACAAAGCTTTCTGACATCGCCAAGACCATCGAGTTGATCTCCCATCAGGCTTGGCCGCTCAAGGAAGATCATCTCAGCTTGGCCCCGTTGCGAAGTGTGGACCCCGCCGGCGACGTGAATCCAATGAGGGAAGTCGGGATACGTATTCCCAACCACATGAACCTGCGTGTCGCGCGTAAGCGCTGCCAGCGCTTGAAGCAATGAGATAACCCCGGCGCCACTAACGATGCAAGGGCTCCAGTCCGAGTTCGCAAAATAGGCTCTCACCGGTCCAGAGAGCAGCCCTTCGCCATACGGATCATCAACCAGGTAGCGATTCATGAACGGCAAGCCTTCTGAACTCTCCGCCTTGAGCTCAGCGGCGATCAGGTCGTCAAGGTTGATTCCGATGCACTGGCGCTCGTCGATAGTCCAGGCAAGGTTCAGCAGACTGGCGCTGTCTCCAAGCGCCTTGAGGTCGCCATAGGAGTCGATCGCAAGGGGCACGGCTGGAGGTTTCAAGCTCCTGCAGTTGGAACAGGAACCCCACCCAGATGGGCTTTCCAGTCGTCAATTCCGGCGCCCGGCAGGAGATCCGGGGCGCCGTCCCTCACGAGCTCCAGCACGCCGCAGGCGATTGACACAAAGTCCCACACGGGAATCTCCTCGGCCTGAGGAGAAAAGACAAGCGAATGCAAGTCGTCAAGCCTGATCTTCGGCTCTTCCCCACGCGCCACCGACCGCAGGCGCTCTGCAGCCTCCCGAGAAACAAACCCTCTCGCCTGCACGCGGGATAGCGACGCCTCAAAGTCGAAGTCGTGGGCGTCACACTCGCCCTCTAGCTGAGCAGATAGAGAGATCGCTTGCTCAGTTACGTCGGCCTGTGGGTCCGCCAGCACATCGCGCCATAGCCGCTGTCGATCGGCACGATCAAGAAATATGCCGACCTCGCGAATGACGTCCCCCGGCTCATCTGCGACGTGAACGAAATTTATGACAGCGTTTGGAGGACTCAGAACATCCCGGAGCTGCCCAGGACGGCGATCCTCGGGAGCAGCCGATCCCTTCAAATCGCTCAGCCGAACAGACGCTGGAATTCCGGTGCGAGCAGTCTGCGGGTCATGCAGAATCAGCATCAGCGACTCGCATGACGTATGCATCATCGTCGTCAACGCCAAGCGGTCCGTCGTGTAGGTATCCCAGTTGTAGCGCCAGAGCTCTCGCATTGAGTGTCGCGTATACCGAACAGGAGACATCCAGATCGGGCGAAACGAGTTCTGAACGAGCAGGTCGATCGCGGGGCGCAGTCGGCGCCCGAAGACAGCGTCGGGCTTGAAGGTCAGAAGCCCAAGGGGGAAGGAGGTTTCGATCGGAACCTCATCACCGCATGCATCGCTCAAATCAGCCAAGCACTCGCGGAAGTAGAGATCTCGCCAGAGAGCGCGACGCTTCTCGGAGGACAGCGAGATCATCTCGTCGGACAGGTCAATCATGCGCTTCGACTCTATCGGGGAGCCCTAGCCTCAAGCGAATCTAAACCTCGCTCAGCCATCCCGATCCACGCAGACCATCAACCAAAATCTGCGCGATCTCTTCGCTTATCGGCTCGCGACGACTTAGCGACGTATCCAGGATGACGTCATCCCAGCTTCCTGCCCCATGGGCCCTAAACGCCGACTCCAGCAAAAGGGCGTAGTTGCTTCTCTCGGCCCGCAACATCCGAGTCATAGCCTGGCGACTGCTTGCCGGCATAGCGCCAAGAAGGGCCCGAGCATTTAGCGGACCGTCCCAGCATCTGAGCAGCGTCTTCGTCGTCTCTGGTTCGACGACACTGACGGTTGGCGCCCCAGGGGGATCACTAGCGAGGGAAAGCATCTCGGCAGCCTTCCTCGCCTGATGGTCAATGAGCTTATCTGCCCAGTCACCTTTGCCTGATCGCCTCTCCTTCTCCGCCACTGTCCGAACAGCTGCCTCTTCTCGTCGGCACCAGCGACGAACAATCCCTTCCAGCTCGTCATGAGGCAGCAGCATGCCGTCCGACACCACCTTCGCCAGCGCAGTGGCAATGCTGGTCGAGCGATGCATCTCGGCTTTCGACACCTTGTCAATTGAGTCGCCAGCAGAATGGTTGAAACGATCCGGCGCATGAGCGAATGCAACAACCGGGCAACCAATTTGAGGGTCGGCGAGAACAGAATGATCCGAGAGGCCGAGGAAGAGAGCAGGCTGCCAGCTTCCGGGCCGTGCCCGAGTGCGACTGAACACCTCGGCCGTGATGTGCTCTGCGACGGGGGCCAGAAGGGAGGGAGTGCAATCCGGTCCGCGCTCCACAAGAAAGGGACCGCCGCACTGATCTTGGTCCTCTCCAACCATGTCCAAGTTCAGAACCGCCGCTGGCCGAAAGTCGCCGGCTCTTGCCCGCATCTGGTGCAGCGCCGCGGCGATGCCAGCAAACTCCGGACCCCATAGAAACCTGATGGTGCATCCCGCACCCCAGCTTTTATTAGCTCCTCTGAGCGAAGTAAGGGCAGCCGCCACACCGAGAAGAGCCGCCACCCCAGACGCATTGTCGTTGGCACTGGGCCTTGGATGGCAGAGGTGAGCCATCAGCCAGATCTCCTCATCGCTCTCCCCCGGCAGCACTCCGCTCACCACGGGCATAGACGCAGACGTGTCGATCTCAAGGAGCGCCCGGGCCTGACCGCCGCCCGCGGCAGCGGCCCGGGCGATACCGAGCTGCTCGGAGGTAACGCTAAATCCCGTCAGTGGAGTGCCGGCCGGGAGCTCGATGCGGCCGGGGTGTTCCACATCGCGCCTCGCGCTGCGACGCGACGCATCGCCGATAAACCCCAGCGCGCCGCCGGCGACGAGCTCGGGGATCAGGTTCTCTCGATTCAAATCCGACACTACGACAAGTGCCCCGCGAAAGTCGGGATCGTTGGGCGAGCCCTCGACGCTGACCAAGGGAAGCGCTCGCTCGGTGGCCTGCAACGGGGCGGAGTACGTAGCAACGAGGAACGGCTGTCTCGCCTGACTTACCTCCAATACACGGCGTCCTCGAGCGTGGATGGTCAAGTGCGCCGCAACCGGGGTCCATGCCATCGGAGCCTCAAAGGTCCACCAATGCGCCCTGCCGTCTGCTGGAAAGCGGTCGACGGCAACATCACTGAGTCCGACCGCCGCCGCCTTCTCAGCAACATATGCGGCCGCCTCTTCGATGCCGAGCGATGCCTGAAATCGGTCATGGGTGCTGATCTGAGCGACGTGCGCCATTACGTCAGGGACCGGCACCGCCCGAAGGCTTTGCTCGACTACTGCATTAGCTGTCCAAGTCGACATCTCTTCCCCAACATGCAAGCGGGACGTAGATCTCGTCGTCGGCAAGCGAGCCGTGGTCATAGACATAGCCTGGCGAGGTCACGAACTCGTCCCCTTCGGCGAGCACCATGATCTCCCCTACGCGGCTATGAGCAAGGCTGCCTGCGGCAAAGAACTCGGCCGGGGAGCAGACTCGCGAGGACGCTGGCAAGGCGCTCACTAGCTCTTCACGCACGACCTTCGTAGATGACGAGGGAGCGTAAATCCAGCGGGCCCGTCCGGCCCCGCCGACAGCGCAGTCGAAGTCAGACTCTAGGGTCTCGAAAAGCTGGCTAATCGTCGGGTCGTTCTCGGTTCGAACCAGCCCGTGATCAGAGTGTGCCAACACGATGGCATCGCGAGCAATCAGTTCCAGCGCGAGACCCTCGAAGCACTCCAGAAGGAGAGATACATGCTCATCGTAGCCACTCCTATGAACATGCTGGTCAAGGTCAACGAAGCACCAGACCAGACGAGCACATTCAGACGGTGCGGTCAGCAGTGGATCGATCACATCTCTCAAAGAGCGGCAGATCTCTTCTGGTTGGAGAGGGCGATCGACGGTGTAGATCCGTCTCCCGGAGAGCGGTTGGGAATGCTGGAGAAGGGAATCACGCCAGCTGCAGTCGTAGCTCTGGAGATCGCCAAGTAGCGATATCGGCTGATACCCCAGTCTGGCCGCATCTGAAAAGACGTTGCCATTCATCGGTCCACATAGAGGTCCTTTGTAGGAAAAGACCTCTACCAACCCTGAACCACCTTTGGGGTCCCTGAAGACAACACCAGGAACCCCGTGAGCATCAACATCCTCGCCGGTGAGGCTGCTGAGCCAACCCACCGAGGAGGTAGTCGGGAATACGGATTGCAGCCTCTTGATTGCTGCCCGGCGCCAGATCGCCGCCGCAATCCTGTGCGGGACCCCATCAATAGCGAACACGACGACGTCTCGACTGCGTGAAGGGGGCCCGGCGCTGAGGATGGACCGGAGCTCGGATCGAAAGGACGTAATAGACGGGGCGGGACCATCTGCGACGTCGACCATGGCTAGTCACGCACCGCCGTCCTGGAGCCTACGGATACGTCTGCAACGATCTCGTTCGCCCAGCGCGACACATGGCGCAGGACATCGCTATCTGACTGTGGCCGAGCGACGCTTAGCTGAAACGAGCGAACTCCTTCTGCAGGGGCTCCCAGGAACGTAAGTCGCGGATCCACATCTCCACTGCTAGCGATCGGGTGCGAATCGACGGTGAGAGCTATGCCGCCAGGGATGCAGTCCTGATCCACACTGGGGCCGGGATTCCGCCACATCCGCGCAACCCCCCGGCGCAAGAGGTTCGGGTACAACGATGTGGCGTCATTGGCCGCGTGAAAGGGGTGCATCCTCCCTTCCACGAGAACCTCAGCATGCCTCACAACGCCGGTGTTCGTGCCGTGAATCTGAAACGGCTGATCGCCAGAGCTTGGCGTGACCACTGGCCTCGGACCAACAGAAATATCCAGCAAGCCACTCTCCGTAAGCGCAAGAACCTTCCTCATCGCCTCCAGGCCAGCGCCGTTAGAAAGGCGATTGTAGTAGCGGAGGTGAGCGGCCAAGAAGCTCCGCTGAGATTCCGCGGTCAAACCTCCGTAGTCGACCGCAGCGGACAACACTCCCCGAAGGTCCCGCCAGACGCCATCGCATGCTGCCTTGACTGGGTTGTGGATATTGCCCTCGGTGGCATTGGCTATATCCCGCCTCAGGACCTCGATCGTTTGATCCCGCCACCGCTCACCACTGCAAGGTTCCTCCTCAGGGAGGGGATTCAGAATCGCCTGCCAGTCGAAGCGATCCTCTGCACTAATGGCTTTCAACCCCGATTTGACAGCCGCGTCGAAACAGTCGTTTACTGGCTGCAATAGCTGCGCGATACCGGTGGATTGTGAGCTGGGGGGATCGTTTAGGAATTCGCGATAGACGCGGTTCGTGGCCCTTTGAAGTTCCTTTGCGAACAACTCGCCGAGAAGCGTCCGATAGTAGACGTACGCCATCTCGAGGATGACAAGCGGAAACACCTGGCTGTCGAAGTCGAGTTGGCGGACTGCCTCGCCGTAAAGATCCATGGGGACTCCCGCACTCTCGCGCAGGCGGTCGATCGCCTCCGTCGTCAAAAAGACGCCTCGGTGCTGAAGCTCGGATCTACCGACCTTGAGGTTGTCCGGACGGCATGAAGGCAGCATGCCGCTAGGCCCTACCCCGATCACCGAGGTCGGCTCTTGCCCGCTCGGGATGTAGGCGAAGCCGGAATCGGAGCTTCGCTCAAACCGACCCCCACGACCCTCGGTTAGGAAAAGGAAGACGTCTATGGCAGTGAGGCCCAGCCCTAGAACGCCCACGACGCTGCCAGGAGGCACTGCTTCAGGGGTGAGCTCCTTATCGAGCGGATACGGATGGATCACGTATCGGCCCCGAGGCGAGTCCTTGGCATGCTGGAGCAACCGCGCTCGGTCAGAGCCTTGCTGGAACCGATTTCGGGAATGGCCCGTTGCGAAGAGGATTCGGTCAACGGGGATCCAGTCCCCTCCGGCACTCATTTCAAAGGCGGGGTCCTCTGCATCGGTGGCTTTGACGTCGACTACCTCAAGAGATTTGAGATCGACCGTTACCCCGTCGATAGACCGCAGGAGCTCCACATAGCGATAAAAGATGTCCCGCAGGGCAAGCCCATGAAGAAAGCGCTTGGGCACGTCTCGGGGATCGAGATCAAACTGGGGATCGCTGGTCTCGTGGTGCCGAGCCCGGCACCACTCGATGAAGGTAGGACGCAAGCCCGGGGGCAGGAGCTCAGACTGGTCGGCGCTGCACTCGTCGGCTCCAAAAGCGATCTGGCCGGCGACTCGATTCATGTAGCTCGTGGGCGGCTGCGAGTCGCTGTGCGGCACGCCGGCGCCAAACCAGCCGCTTCGCTCGAAGACCGTTATCTGTAGGTCTTCAGCCAACGAGGCGTTGCGCAGGAGGGCAGCTAGCCGCTCCAATGCATAGGTGCATAGCGGGCCACCTCCGACGATGGCCAGCCTGCAACTCACGCAGTGGCTACGGCGCCGCCCCGCATTCGCTCGAACTTCCTCCGAAGCGGGAAGGGAACGAAGCGCTCAACATGGAAGCCAAGCTGCTTGTCGAGCTCGTAGGTCACTGGGTCCGCCTGGCTGAGTTCCGAGAACCCCTTGGCCATCTGCTCTGGAAAACCAGGAAACTGCGACTGCAAGCCGTAGATGATGCTGTAGTAGAGGTTTCGCCCAAGCGAGAAGCATGGATATCGCGCGTCGTAGTTCTCCAGCGAATACTTCGGGAAGCAGCCATCGATAATGCGCTTGGGACATAGCCAAAGCGGCATGACGAGCGTGGTGTCGCCGATCTTCCTCGCTGGTATCGACGCCGGCTTCATACCGGTCGATACGCGGAAGACCTCCTCACATAGGACGTCCTCGAGGTTCAGGCCCGTGCAGATGTAGGGGGTTTCGAGCTCTTGTGCTCTGCGCATCAGGGCAAGTCGAATGAGCAAGGTTCCGAGGAACTCGAAATCGTCGCCTTTGAACTCTCGTTCGAATCGATCGATTAGCGGCACAGAGTCACTTGGGATCCGGAGCAGCTCCTTGACGTCGTCCTCCTCCAGGACGGTCAGGTCGAGCCCATAGGTCTCGCACAGGTCGCGAGCGCGCGGGACACCCGCATCCCAGTCCGGGATGCCCTTGGCTATCACCGGATGCACGGATAGATCATGGTCGCCGACTTTGCTTAGCCCATAGAGCATCGCGTTACTGTCACCGCCGCCGCTCACGCCCACAACCAAATCGGCTCCTTTTGGAAGCGAGTCGCGGATCGCATCGCCGACCCTGTCGGCGATCACCGAACGGCACTCCTCCGGGCTTAGCTTCTTCAGGAAAGCCTCTGCCGTGCCTTGATCGTTATCGAGCTGTTGGTAGAAGTACTCAGTCGCCTGCTGGCTGCCGTCAGCGCTGTCGACCGTCTTGAAGTTCCCGAGCGAGAAGATGAACGGATTGACGTTCCGGTTGAAGTAGAGCAGTATTTCGGAGGCATCTCGAAGCTCGCTCAGGCGGCTGTCGAGGCATGGGCGAAGTTCCGGCTCGCCTCCCTCGGCGGGAATCGCATAGATCGACACCGCTGACCACGGGACCCCGTGACGCGTCAGGAGATCGACCAATCGCTCATCGTCGACAGCCGCTAGCGGCTGTCGACCGTGCGACGTGACCACGGAAACAGTAGGTCCGGCGATTGAAGGAGGAGTAGTCATGAGGATGGAACCCTGAGAGCTACTGAGTCCCCAAGGAATCGATCGGCACAGGTAGGCCGCCAGACGGGCGGCCTACCTGGCCGCGATCGATCACTGAGCGCCGGTATCGCAGCTCGCGCCGCAGATGACCTCGAGCCCGTGCTTGGACGCCGGCACGGCCGAGCGCTCGACGCGCATCGCCTCGAGATCGCCGATCGTCTGAAACGAGCGCTCGGCTGGTGCGCCATGGCGCACCAGGGCCACCTGCTCGTTCTTCAGGGCGAAACCGCCGCTTTGGACCGCGGCGGAAGTAGCCTGCTTCATCTGGGTTCTCCCTTCCCTGCGTTCGTGTACACGAAAATGCTGTTCCAGGTACTAACGGAGTCGCACCCTATAGCAGGCCGATTCAGGCTGTCAAGCTCGGGAGATGGCCTGCAGATCCGGCCTTTCCCGAGGACTCGCTCCAAAGTTCGCTTCATAGGCCGCACCCACCTGCAGAACGGTCGGCTCATCGAACGCGCGGCCGACCAGCTGCATGCCGAGAGGCAATCCCTCGACCCGGTCTCCCGTCGGGAGCGCAAGGGCGGGATGTCCTGACACGTTGAACGGAATCGTGTTCGTCGCGCTGGCACTCGCAGGAGGCGGCCAGTCCTCGGGGAATTCGTCGAAGGCAGGCGCCGGCGCAAGGCAGCTCGCAGTCAGCAGGACGTCGTGGAGCTGTAGGGCCCCATCGACGGCGATCGCAAGCTCACGCCGTAGTCGATGTGCCTGCAGAAGGTCCGCTGCCGAAAGCGCGACGCCGGGAGCGATGCGCTGGTAGGTGTAGCGGCCATAGTCCAGGGGACGGTCGCGTAGATCTTCCTCGTGGATCGCGTACGCCTCTGCAGTCATGATGATCCGGCCCGCTGCGTTGAAGAGCTCGAAGTCGGGAAGCGCTACCTCTTCAACCGTGGCACCCATTTTTGAGAGTCGCTCCGCGACCTGATCCAGGACTGCAAGCACCTCCGGAGCAGTGACATCCAGTCTCGAGAAGAAATTGCGTGCGTAGCCGATCCGCATGTCGTCCAGACCCAGGTCCAGACCGGAGCTGAAGTTCGGCGGCGGGACTCGTGCACTGCTGGGATCGAGTGGATCGTGCCCCGCAATGACCTCCATGCCCTGTGCCGCATCGGCTACCGTCCACGTAAGCGGGCCGCAGTGATCGAGGGAATACGAGAGCGGAAAAACTCCTCGCCTCGATACCAGTCCATACGTCGGCTTCAAGCCAACGACTCCACAGTGGCAGGCAGGTCCTCGAATCGACCCACTGGTGTCCGAACCCAAGGCCAAGGGCAAGAAACCAGCAGCGACGGCGACACCGCTTCCCGAGGAGGACGCCCCGGGAATATGGTCGACGTTCCACGGATTACGCGCGGGTGGAAACGGAAGGTCGAAGCTCGGCCCACCCAGGGCGTACTCATGCGTCGCAAGCTTCCCGATCAAGACTCCGCCACCATCCTTCAGTCGGGCTTGAACCGTTGCGTCCCGATGAGGGACATAGTCGGCAAGCAACTTTGAGTGGCAGGTCGTGGCGATACCCGCGGTGTCGAAAACATCCTTGAGTGCGTAAGGGATGCCTTGCATGGGGCCCCTGTCATGGCCTGCCTCGAACGCCCGGTCCGCCTCACGAGCATCCTCGAGGGCACGATCAGCGGTAACGGCTACGAATGCGTGCAAGCCTCCATCGAACTGCTCGATTCGAGACAGCGAATGCTCGGCCAAGGCCTCGGCAGTCAACTGCCCATCCCGGAGCAAGCTTCCGAGTTCGGCGATGGACCGATCGTGGAGAGCTTTGGTCACCGATCAGGCTCGCGCGCAACCGTCGTGATATCGAAGACGCTCGCTGGCTCATCCTCGGCAGCCCGCGGCCGACGGATCAATCTGGTCATCTCCCGAAGGTCGCGGTACCCCGCCAGCACGCCAGCACGTCGATCGGGCGGCACCGCAATTCCTCTCTGCGCCGCAAGCCGATCGAACTCGCGTGCCGCGTCTTCCTCGGAACCGCGATTCACTTTCCGCCGGCACTCCCGACCTGACTGGGGGCGGGATGCCCTGGCCTAGGAAGACCAAGGTGCTCGCGCAGCGTCGAGCCTTCGTAATCAACACGAAAGAGCTCACGGCGCTGAAGCTCAGGGATTACGAGCTCTGCGAAACCTTCGAGTCCTCCTGGCAAAAGTGGGGGCATAACGATGAAGCCGTCTGCACCCTTCTCCCTGAACCACCGCTCCAGTTCGTCGCTGATCTGCTCGGCCGAGCCCACGAGCTGCCAGTGCCCTCGAGAGCCGGCGACGCGCATGTATAGGTCTCGAATCGTCAAGTTCTCACGTCGGGCCATATCCACGAGCAGCTTCTGCCGACTCTTTCCTGCGTTTGAGGCTGGCAGCTCAGGCAGGGGGCCATCGAGGGGGTACCCGGAGAGGTCCACCTCGCCGAGCTGTCCTGCAAGGAGCGAGAGTCCGACCACCGGATCGATCAATTGCTGTAGTTGATCGTGCAACTCCTCCGCTTCCTGCTGGGTCTTACCGACAAAGGGGAAGACCCCTGCAAGGATCCGAACGTCATCTGGAGAGCGCCCGAACTTGGCGACACGGCCCTTAACGTCGGCATAGAACGCCTGTGCATCCTCCAGGTTGTGCTGAGCCGTGAAGACAACCTCAGCAGTCTCGGCCGCCAGATCCTTGCCGGCATCCGATGAACCCGCCTGAACCAGAACGGGTCGACCTTGGGGCGTACGCGGCACGTTGAGTGGCCCCCTCACAGAAAAGTGCTCTCCGGTGTATTCCGGAACATGGAGCTTCTCAGGCTCGAAGTAAATACCGGAGCCCTTGTCCCGGACAAAGGCATCGTCCTCCCAGCTATCCCAAAGCTTCATCACAACTTCGGTGAACTCACGTGCTCGTGCATATCGTGCCGCGTGGTCGGGGTGCTCATCGAGTCCGAAGTTCTTCGCCTCGTCGGCATTCTGGGACGTCACAAGATTCCAACCCGCACGGCCTCCGCTGATGTGGTCAAGCGACGCTAGCTTTCGGGCCAAATGAAATGGCTCGTTGTACGTCGTCGTCGCGCTGGCCACAAGACCGATCCGATCGGTCGCTGCTGCCATCGCTGAAAGCAACGTGAGCGGCTCAAACTGGGCCACGTACCTGATGGCGGTCCTGCTCAACGCGGGCATATCGGTTCCGCGAACTGCGGCGCTGTCGGGCAGAAATATGAAATCGAAGCCAGCTGCCTCAGCGATCCTGGCAAGCTCAACCTGATGGGCGAAGTTGATGCCCGCATCCGCAGGGACGTCAGGGTGTCGCCAGGCCGCGACGTGGTAGCCGGTCGGATAGAGGAATGCCGCCAGGGTCATCTCGGTCATTGGCACAGCCTCGCGGATCCGTTTAGCCAAGCCATGATGCCCTCCTGGTCGAATTTGATCGTGGGAGCGTAACCAGCGTCTTCGTGCTCGACCACTGCCGTGCAGATCGAGAGCACATCCCATTCCTCGGCACCAACCTTTTCGGCGAGCGCGAGAAAGGCCCACCAGTCGATCGAGCCATTCTGTTGAAACTGGGCTCTCTGTTGCGCTAGAGCGTCCCTGTCCTGCCCCCCCGCACGAGAACAGATCCGCAACCAAGCAGCATCCGGATTGAAGTCCGTAATTGGCGCGTCTTCCTCGAGTTCCTTGAGCTGCTGTCGGCACCTTGCAAAGTCGAGCGCCGGGGGTTGACCGCGCAAGGTCTCGAAAAGAGATCTTCGCTCTCCTCGATCGAGGAAGATTCCGAACTCCCGCACGAGATCAGCCGGCTCATCGGCGGTATGGACGAAGGTGATCATCCGATTCGGAGAATCAAGCGCAGCACGAATTGAGTCATCGGAGCGTTCCTCAGGGAGTGCTGCGCCCTTGAGGGACTTGAGCCGAACCGTGGCCGGCAGCTCCCTGGGGTCCTGACCATCGCGCACTAGGAGCATTGCGGTCGGCTGTACGCAGTTCACTCGATCGACGAGATCCATCTTCTCGATCGTCGCGGCATTCCACTGATACCGCCACAGCTCGCGCACGATGTGGCGAGTAAACGCAAATGGCTGGATATAGACGGGTTCAAAATCGTGCTCGGCAAGGAAATTCAGGATCGAATCAACGCGTCGGCCAGCTAGCGCCTCGGGCTTGATGACAAGCAATGCAATCGCGTGAAGGACCGGGAAAGGTTCCCCGTCAAAGACTTTCTCTGCGTCCCATAGCGCCTCGCGGAAATGCGGATCTCGCGGGTAGAGGATCCGCTTCTCCTCCAGCGAGCTCAGAAAGGCCCATGCGTCTTCTTGCCCGGCGCCAACAGGCTGCGCTTTTTGCTCTTGGGATTCCCTCATTTTCCGCTGGCAGTAAACAGCACGCCCTTGCCTTGTCAAGGAACATCCCGGGTCTTGCCTATGCTCCCCGACGCCCGAGGAGAGCGCGGATAGGTGCTGGCAGCGGACAAACTGCAGAAGAGCTACGACGCCACTAAAGCCCTGGACGGGGTGGATCTGCGCCTTGCCCAAGGCGAAATCCTGGCCTTGCTTGGCCCCAACGGAGCAGGAAAGACGACGCTGATCTCCATCATCGCCGGACTCCTCCAGCCCGACGGGGGCCGAGTTTGGATCGATGGCGTTGATGTCTTGCGGGATCCCAATCGCGCACAGACCCGTCTCGGGCTCGCCCCGCAGGAAATCGGCGTCTACCCCACGATCTCGGTTCGGGAGAACCTTCGCTTCTACGGCGAACTTTCCGGCCTGCGGAAGACTTCGCTCGAGCAGAAGATCGCTGAGATATCCAGCGCATTCGAGCTAGAGCCATTTTTGGATCGTCAGGCGCGGACCCTTTCCGGAGGCGAGGCACGCCAACTGCACACCGCGATGGCGCTGATGAATTCCCCTTCCTTGGTCCTGCTGGACGAGGCGACCGTTGGCCTAGACGTACATGCTCGTGGTCGCATCCTTGAGGTCGTGAAGGACCTGGCTGACCGTGGAGCAGCGGTTCTCTACTCAACTCACTACCTGCAAGAGGTAGAAGACCTAGGTGCGACGGTGGCCATTATCGATCAGGGACGGATCGTTGCGCAAGGCTCGCTTGAAGACCTGGTCAGCGCCCATGGGCAACCGGCCGTAGAGCTCAGCTTCAGGTCTTCACCTCCCCCACTCCAACGTGATCGCGTCGAGATGGTTGATGACTCCACCTTGCGTATCCAGGCCGACGGACTCCCTGGCGTTGAGGCCGCAGAACTCCTATCTCAGCTAGGCGATGCAACCGAGCAGCTGACGGCAATAAAGCTTATTCAGCCTGACCTGGAGAGCGTGTTCTTGACCGTTACGGGACATCGCTTTGACACTAGTCCAGAGATAAGCCATTGACCATCGGCCGCAGCCTATCGATTGCTCGTCATGACCTTCGCATAATGCGACGTGACTCATTCCCCGTCGTTCTATTGGTAGTCATGCCGCTGGTTGGGATGGTGTTCATGAAGTCCGCCTTCCAGCCAACGCTCGTCGACGAGGGCCTCCGATCCCCGAATGGTGCGGAGCAGGCGGTCCCAGGAATGTCGATTACGTTTGGCTTCCTTCTTGTGAGCTTTATCGGCTACGGCTTCTTTCGAGAGCATGCATGGACGACCTGGGACCGACTACGAGCTGGCCCAGCCAGCACCTCAGAGATCATGCTCGGCAAGGCGATGGGCTCGATGGCTCTGGCCGCCTTGCAGTTCATGCTCGTTTTCGGCTTGGGAAGCCTGTTGATGGGACTTGCGGTACATGGGTCATGGGTCGAGATTTTCGCCGTGGGTGCTTCCTACGGACTGTTCGTGGTCGCAGCTGGGCTCGCCATCGCAGCAATGTGTCGCACCGTGATGCAATCCAATGCGATCGCCTATCTCGGGATGGTTGTGCTGGCCTGTCTGGGCGGAGCACTGATCCCCAAATCGCTGTTGCCGCACTGGGCGGAGGCGATATCTCCCGCCGCGCCCAGCTACTGGGCGATGCGGGGCTATCGGGACGCGATCCTTGGGCAAGGAAGCGCGCTCCTCCCAGTGGCCGTGTTGCTGGCTTTCGCTGCGGCACTAGCGGTCGTAGCGATCGTGCGAATGCGCTTCGACGAAACGAAGATCGGTTTCGCGTAGGGGCGCTGCTAGGCTGCCCGCCGCCATGAACGACACGCTGATTCGAAAGCAAGCAGTCGAGATCGTTCTAGGGATGGCACCTGTCCAGATCAAATCACCGGATGAGGAAACCCATCTCGTCAATGACCTTGGCTACGACTCGCTCCGACTCGTCGAGCTCGGCATCGCTCTCGAGGAGCATTTCGGGATTACCGTTGTCGATGACGAGACGCCCCAAGTGCATACGCTCGGCGACGTCGAAGCCACCGCAATAAGGCTTGTTAGCCAGTTGGCGAACTGACCGCCGGCGCCTGCGAACTACGCAAGGATCCCAAGACATCGGTGATCGTCGGCCGCGGGACTCCTAGGTATCCCTGCTGCAGGCAGTAGTCCAACAATCGCCGCAACATTGCCTTTCCTCGCGATGCTTGCCGCATGCCGGAGAAGCCTTGTGCCTGATCGGCAGAGAAGACAACGTGCCTCCGAAGGTACGGCTCAAAGAGGACGAGGACGCGTTCATAATACCGTCGCTCGATAGGGCTTAGGCGATCCGGATCAAAGCTCTGGGGTGGCACAAAACGAGGCACGCGGAATGACGGGTACTCAGCCAGAACGTCGCCACACTCACGTAGCGTGAGAGGTGCCTCGCCCACGGCATGGAACACCTTGCCAGCGGCTTCCTGCACTCGTCCGGTGACCTCGGCGATGAAATCGGCGACGTAGTCGATCGGGACAAGATCCAGAACTGCGTCGTAGTTAGCCGGGATAATGCTCAACTGGCCGTCCGCAATGAGCTTCAGCAGGACATAGATATTGCTGAATTCTCTCGTGACGCCGTTCCGAGAGGACCCAACAACAATGCTTGGTCGAACCACGGCCGCTGGCAACCCTTTCGCAGCCGCTTCACGCACCAGCAACTCAGCGTTGAACTTGCTCCGCTCGTATGCATTCGCGAACTCCTGCTCCGCCTCAAGCTCGTCCTCTAAGACGATGCCATGGCGGTTGCCACATACATAGGCGGTGCTGATATGAACTACTGGGATCGGCGATGGGAGGCTGTCCTGGGCAAACTCCAGAATCCGCTTGGTTCCGCCCTCATTAATCCTCTGATAGAGACTCTGCGGACGACCAAACTCCGTAACGGCAGCAGAGTGCACGATCACATCGGTGGCTTTCTGCAGCTCTCGATAGTCCGCTTCAGGCAGGCCGAGCCGCGACCGCCCAACATCCCCTTGGACCCCTTCAAGGTGGCCACTCGCATACGGGATCGTGCGACCATCGTTCTGAACTAGCTCCGAGTTCTCGTGAACCAGAGCAGTGACGGCATCCCCTGCGTCGACCAGTCTACGCACGACCTCAGTCCCGATGATCCCACTCGCGCCCGTCAACAGCACTCGCCGTCGCTTTGATCCCCGAACTCCCTTGCTCTGCCCTGCGGACATATTGCCGCTTTATATACCTCCCCCACCCCAGAGGGCAAGGAGACCATTGGCATGGCGATCGATCAGGATATGCTTCGCATATGCTTTCGCAGCTGCAAGGTGATTCCTATGGATGGCTTGCCCATCAGCTCTTGCAGGCAATCGCCAGAGGACAGCGTCCACCATTTCGTGATCTGGACGGCGCCTCCAAGGAATGGCTAAGAGGTCGCCGGATCGACAGTCTCGCGTACAACCACCTTGAGCCAATTCCTGAAACGCAGGTCATCTACCAGGCCATATTCAACGCACAGATCAAGGCACTGCGTGAGGTAATCAAAGCCCTTGAGAACGCTGGCATCGAGGTAATTACCTTCAAGGGTGCCGAGTTTCTGACTCGATACTTCAGCTCCACGGCCATCAACGTCATGGCCGACGTGGACATCTTGATTCGCCGCCGCCACATTGACAAGGCGCGTCAGGTTCTTGGTGAGCTTGCCTATCGACAGGCGGCCATTCGGAACGGGGAGTTGCACGACTTTGACGACGCCTCCATCCTAGATGCAGAGAGAAACCACTACGAGCTCGTAGCCTTTCGTCGACTCGATGAGTTCGAGCTCTCTCCCGACGCTAGCGGCCTTAACTCAGATGCCGACCGATGTCTTGTAAGAGCAGGAGATCGACTGCTTCTCGCGATTGCCGTAGATGTTCACCATAGGGTTGCGACCAATATTGACGGCGAAGAGTTTTTCGACCGTGCCACACCAAGTGCAGTTGGGTGTGACCTTAGCATGTCACCCGGAGATCACCTGTGGTTTACCGTCAGTCGGTATTACACTCAGGCCGCCTACGGAAAGACCTCTCTTCGTGATTTCGCCTATCTAGCGGCGGCCATCAGCGACTCTCAATGCGACTGGGATCTCGTCATGGACGCAGATGCCCGCTTCGATCTCGGTGCTGCCTTGTTCTACTACCTGGCATTCCTTGACAAGCTAGTTGCGGGAGTTGTACCCAGTGCAGTTCTAGAGCGAACTGACCCCCGGAGAGCTTCAGGAGGAATTGACTGGGGGTGGCAGCTCAGTCGACTCTTTGAACAACCTGAGCCTTATCCCCTATGAAGTATCAAGACAGAAACACCAACTGGAGGAGCCTGAGATGAAAGACGAGAATCGAATTGATAGCTCGGCCCGCATTCGCTTGCCTGCTCAAAGCATCGCTTTCAAGGTTGGCGATGGGGACGGAGAGCCGATGCGACTGAGCCTCGAGGAGCAGATGGTTTCCGCAAAAATCTCAATCGGCGGTACGCCTGATAGAGCGGAGGATGAGATATCGGCAACCGTCGAGATCGGTGGCCGCACGCTCAAGGGAACGGTGCGCCCCGAATAGATCTACTCGTCGACGGCCGAGCAGGCGATTGCAACAGCCGTCACCGCAATGCCATTCTGAGTTAGCCACTGACCGGACAGATCAAACGGCTGCCGATGCCGGCAGCCAGATATCCGTGCGTGGAATACCCCCTGCAGTGGTCCAAACCTCACATCGATATGCCGGAAGTTCGAACAGGCCTGGCCAAGCGGGAACAAGGACTAATACACGGCTGAGCCGGACCGGGTTTGACGGAGACCGTTTTAGTTGGATCCAATCTTCATTTTGAGGGAGATCCGTTGATCCCCCGCCGCAGCGTAGAGAGACTCGAACTCAGCAGGTGAGACATCGCCAAG
>Ga0157302_10000026_pt1 | contig 46869 bp, 48 predicted proteins | sample NitcycUS103311B2_FD_108381 | JGI IMG/M metagenome (GOLD analysis project Ga0157302, IMG submission 108381) | Soil microbial communities from Arlington Agricultural Research Station in Wisconsin, USA - Nitrogen cycling UWRJ-S103-311B-2 | ecosystem: Environmental > Terrestrial > Soil >... | reverse complement strand
GACCGGGTTATTGGAGGAAGCCGGTTGCTTCGACGGCCTTGAGAACCTGGGCGGCCGTCAGCGGTTTGTCGAAGGCGCCGTTGGGGGCCTGGCTCGCCGGGGTCGGCTTCAGCAGCAGGCCGGCGACCGACGCGTGGCGTGCCTCGACCGAGTGGATCGACAGCGCCGCCGCCACGTAGGCGGGGTTGGAGATGTTCAGCGCCTGGCCCGCGTAGGCGGCCACGCCGGTGTTCTCCAGGGCCACCGCGGTCTTCAGGAACGCCGCCTCGCTGGCGGTGGTGGCGCCGAAGTCGACTTTGGGAGCTTTCACCGCTTTGCTGCCGAGCGCCTTCTTGAGGAAGGCGACGTGGGCGTTCTCGTCGGCGGTCACCCGCTTGAGAAAGGCCTGTGCCTCGGCGCCCTTGAGGAAGGTTTTGCGCTTGTTGTTGGCGGTTGCCTCGTTGTAGAAGGCGGCCTCCAGGTACTCGAGCGTGAGGGCGTAGTTGAGGATGCCGACGTCGCCCTTGCCGAATTTCTCGGTGCCGGACCCGCCCGTTGTCGCGGCGGTACTCGCGGTGGTCGTCGTGCCGCCGTCGCTGCCGCAGGCGGCGAGAAAGGCCGCCAGCGCGGTCGAGCCGCCAGTCACGGCGAGCAGCTTGCGTCGCGAGACCGGATCGCTGGCGACGCGGGACAGCGCGCTCTCTTTGTTCGCAACAGCCATGCTTCCTCCTGGGTAGGGATGGGCTTCTGCCCACCACTACGCGCGGCGATCCAGGTCGGATCAGCAGAAGGAAGCTCGGCTTACGCAGGCGAGCCGGCGCGGACGCGCTCCAGCGCCCGGGCGATGCGCGCGACCCCCTCGGGGATCCGCTCCGGCGGCACGCTGGCAAAGGAGAGGCGCAGGCTGTTGCCGCCGCCCTCGATCATGAAGTCGGGGCCGGCGACGAAGGCAACGCCCTCGCCCTTGGCCTCGGCCAGCAGCACGGTCGTATCGGTGCCCTCAGCGAGGTCTAGCCAGAGGAAGTAGCCACCGCCGGGAATGACGAACTCGGCCTCGGGGATCTGCTCGCCCAGTGCCCTGACCAGCGAGTCGCGCCGGTCGCGCAGGGCGCCTTTGACGAACTCGATATTGCGGTCGAGCCCGCCCGATTTGCAGAGCTCCAGGACCACAGCCTCGGCCAGCATGTTCGGTGAGATGTAGGTCTCGTTGGCCCGCTTCGCCAGCTTCGCGATCCCCTCCGCCGGCCCGGCCAAATAACCGACCCGCACCCCCGGGCTGACCGTCTTCGAGAAAGAGGAGGCGTGAACCACCCGGTCCGCCCTGTCCATGGAGAGCATCGTCTCCAGCGCCTCGCCCTCGAAGGGCAGCTCGCGGTAGGGGTCGTCCTCGAAGATCCAGAAGCCGTGCTCGGCGGCGAGCTCGACCAGCCGCACCCGCTTCTCGGCCGAGAGCGTGCAGCCGGCCGGGTTGTGGAAGTTGGGAATGATGTGGGCGAGCTTGATCGGCCCCTCGGCAAGCGCGGCTTCAAAAGCCGCCAAGTCCAGACCGTCGTCCTCAAGCGCCACCGGCACCAGCTCGACCCCGAGCCGCTGCAGCATCAAGAGCGTGCGGTCATACGTGGGCTGCTCGACCACGACCCGGTCACCGGCCTCGAGCAGATGCTCAAACAGCATCCAACCGGCCTCAAGCGAGCCATTGGCAACCATCACCTGCGAGGCATCGAGCCCCCCATGCCGCTCAGCGATCCACTGGCACAGCCCCGGATGCCCGATCCCGGTGCCATAAGAGAGCGCCTTTTCCCAATCCTCAGCAAGCGCAACCGCCGCGGCCTCAGTCACGGCCTGGCGCGGCAGGATGTCAGCGCTGGGCGCCCCGCGAGCAAAAGAAATCGTGTCACCAGCCATGGCCGCGACATTAGCAACGCACACTCATCGCCGATCCGTCCCTGCAAGGGGGGAGAACCAAGGGGTGTCTGAGCTTAGCCACGACATATCGTGGGAAAGCTCAGACACGTCGGATTGGGATGGCAGATCGCCAAATTGGCCGAGCGACAACATGGCGTTGTGGGCCGGGGGCAACTGATCGAGCATGGGATGCCAGCAAGGACCATCGAGGAGTGGGTCCAGAACGGGCGACTTCACCCAATGCACCGAGAGGTCTTTGCGGTGGGGCATCCCCGTATCGCAGAGCCTGGGCGCCGATGGGCTGCCGTCCTCGCTTATGGATCCGGAACGCTGCTGAGCCATCGAAGTGCGGCAGCGCTCTGGGGTCTCGCTCGTCAGGGCTCCCCACTAATCGACGTCACCGCCCCTACCGGACGCCAGGGAATAGAAAGGCGCTCCGGCATCTTCATCCATCGCGGTCGACTTCACCCCGAGGATCGAGCCGTTCGGGCTGGGATCCCAGTGACCACCGTGGCCCGCACGCTCTTCGACATGGCTGAATTCGTCGACTTCAAGCGCCTCGAATCAGCCTGGGAGGAGGCCGACCGACTGAACCTGCTGCAGCTGAGCACGGTCGAGGGCGTCTGCGAGCGTGGTTACGGGCGACGTGCCCTGAAGCCGATCCGTCGCCTGCTCACCGAGGCCCGGGCCGCGGCGATCACTCGCTCGCCGCTCGAGGACGACTTCGCAGCGTTCTGCCGCAAGCACCGCCTGCCAATGCCCTCCTTCAACACGACCGTCCTCGGCTACGAGGTCGACGCTCTCTGGCCCGAGCAGCACCTCGCGGCCGAGCTCGATAGCTGGCAGTTCCACCGCCACCGAGCCGCCTTCGAGCGCGACCGCATCCGGGACTCCGCTCTCCAAGTCGCGGGCTACCGAACCATCCGCATAACCCACCGCCGCCTGCACAACGAAGCTACCGCCCTCGCAAGCGAGCTTCGGGCGCTTCTCCGGCCGGACGCCTCGCCGTCCCTCACCGAATCCTGAGAGCTAGGAACCGCGCAGCGCTTCGACCGCGATTCGCGCCGTCTCAGTAGGGCTTTCGCCAACCCGCACGCCCTTCGCTTCAAGCGCATCCTTCTTCGCCTGCGCCGTGCCCGAGGAGCCGGAGATGATCGCGCCGGCGTGGCCCATCTGCTTGCCGGGAGGCGCGGTGAAGCCGGCGATGTAGGCGACGACCGGCTTCGAGATCTCGCTGGCGATGAACTCCGCCGCCCGCTCCTCGGCGTCGCCGCCGATCTCGCCGACCATCACGATCAGCTCGGTCTCGGGGTCGGCCTCGTAGAGCTTGAGAATGTCGATGAAGTCGGAGCCGATGATCGGGTCACCGCCGATGCCGACGATCGAGGAGTTGCCCTCGCCCGCCTGCTTCAGCTCGTTGCCGATCTGGTAAGTCAGCGTGCCCGACTTGGAGACGACGCCGATCTTGCCCGGGTCGAAGAACTGGGCCGGGATGATGCCGACGTTGGCCTTGCCAGGCGAGAGCACGCCGGGGCAGTTCGGCCCGATCAGGCGGACACCCGCCTCCTTGGCCTTCCAGTAGGTGTTGAGCATGTCGAGCACCGGGATCCCCTCGGTGATCGCGATCACCGTCTCGACGCCCGACTCGATCGCCTCGTCGATCGCCGGCGCGGCGAAGCGCGCCGGCACGAAGATCATCGAGGTGTTGGCGCCGGCCTGCTCGACCGACTCCTTGATCGAGTCGAAGACCGGAACTCCCTCCACGTCCTGGCCACCCTTGCCCGGCGTGACGCCGGCAACCAGGTCGGTCCCGTAGGCGCGGTTGCGCAGGCCGTGGAAAGAGCCCTCGCGGCCGGTCAGGCCGGAGACGACCAGCTTGGTCTCCTTGTCGACGATGATCGACATCAGCCGTTGCCCCCGGCCAGCTCGACCACGCGGCGAGCGGCGTCGAGCATCGTCGTCTCCTGGTTCAAGTTCGGCAGGTTGGCCCCGGCGAGGATCTTCAACCCCTCCTCGGAGTTGGTGCCGTCGAGCCGCACGACCAGCGGCAGCTTCAGGTCCAGCTGCTGCGAGGCGGTGACGATGCCCTTGGCGATCTCGTCGCAGCGGGTGATGCCGCCGAAGATGTTGAAGAGGATCGCCGTGACCTTCTGGTCGGAGGTGATCACGGTCAGCGCGTCGACGATCGCCTCGGCCTTGGAGCCGCCGCCCGCGTCGAGGAAGTTGGCCGGCGCGCCGCCCGCCTGGGCGACGACGTCCAGCGTCGACATGCAGAGCCCGGCGCCGTTGGCGAGGATGCCGACGTTGCCCTCGAGCTTGACGTATGTGAGGCCCTTCTCCTTCGCCATCGCCTCCTGCGGATCGTCGGCGGTGTCGGCGATCTCGGCCAGGTCCTGGTGGCGGAAGAGCGCGTTGCCGTCGATCGTCACCTTGGCGTCGAGGGCGACGACCTCGCGATCGTTGGTGACGATCAAAGGGTTGACCTCGATCAGGTTGGCGTCCTCAGCGCTCGCCACCTCGGCCAGCTTCACAAGCACCTCAGCGGCCTGCTCGCGCACGTCTTCGTCGAGCCCGGCGGCGTCGATGATCGGCCGCGCCGCGGCAGCGTCGAAGGGCTTGGTCGGGTCGATGTGGACCTTGACCAACGCATCGGGGTCCTCGGCGGCGACCGCCTCGATGTCCATCCCGCCCTTGGCCGAGACCATCGCCAGCAGCTTCTTCTCACCGCGATCGAGGATCACCGAGGCGTAGTACTCCGAGGCGATGTCCGAGCCGCCCTCGATCCAGACCTGGTCGACCCGGAACGGCCCCTCGCCATGCGGGCCGACGATGTCCATGCCGAGGATCGCGTCGGCGTAAGCGCGCGCCTCCTCGGCGTCCTGGGCGATCTTGATCCCGCCGGCCTTACCGCGGCCACCGATCAGCACCTGCGCCTTGATCGCGCAGGGGTAGCCGATCCGCTCCGCCGCGGCGACCGCCTCGTCAACCGTCGCGGCGACCTCGCCGCTCGGCACGGCGACGCCGTGCTTGGCGAAAAGCTGCTTGCCCTGATACTCGAGGAGGTCCATGGGTGGAGGGCGCCCCTGCGGCGCGGGCGGCAGCCTATCCGACCTTTCGCTCGGCCGACTCCCAGGTGGCGCGCCGCCCGCCTGCCAGGCGATTGGCATAATGCGCCGCCGCTATGCCTCTCCCGAGCCTCAAAACTGTCAAATGGGTCACCACCGACTGTTACGGCACCCTGATCGACTGGGAGAAAGGCATCATCGACGCCTGCAAGAAAGAGGCGGAGAAAGACGGCTTCAGCTTCGAAGAGGAGCCCTTCCTCGCCCGCTTCATGGAGGTCCAGGCCGAAATCATGGCCGGCTCCTACGAGCTCTACGCCGAGGTGCTGCGCCGCACGATCGTCAAAGTCGCCGGCGAGCTGGGCTGGGAGATCGAGCCCTCGCGAGCCCAGTTCCTGCCCAACAGCGTCGCCTACTGGCTGCCATTCCGCGAGTCCAACGCGGCGATGGACCGGCTCGGCAAGCGCTACGAGATCGGCATCGTCTCCAACATTGACGACAAACTGCTCGGCATCTCGCGCCGCCACCTGCGCACCGAACTGGACCTCGTCGTCACGGCCCAGCAAGTGCGCAGTTACAAGCCCGATCCCGTCCACTTCAAAGAGGCGGCACGGCGGATCGGCGGCAAGAAAGGCTGGCTGCACATCGGCTGCAACTACACCAACGATGTCGCGCCGCTGCTGAAAATGAACGTGCCGGTGATCTGGGTCAACCGCCACGGCGAGAAACTCGAAGGCCGCAAAGCGCCCAGCGCCACCGTGAAAACGTTCCGCGACGCCGCCAAAAAGCTCGGCGCGTCCTGAGCGATCTTTAGCGTTTCGCAACTTCGGCCAGCGCAGTTGTTTCGACCCCATAGGTCGCGCTGGCGGCAGCTACCCATGGATCGACTGGAACAAAGCAGGGCTTCTCGTAGCGCTCGCCTGTCCCTCGCGGCCGGCCTGCTGATGCTGCTCTGCCTGGTCTTCCTGGCGGGTCCACGGGCCAGCGGCGCTGCGGAATCCCAACCCCCCAGCTTCGTCGTGATCCAGACCGACGATCAGACCCTCGACGAGCTCTACGCGACCTTCGGCCAGCCGAAGCTGCAGGCGATGCCGAACACGCTCAACATGATCGCCAAGCGGGGCATGACCTTCAACAACTACTACGTCTCCTATCCGCTCTGCTGCCCCTCGCGGGTCAGCCTGATGACCGGTCGCTACGCCCACAACAACGGCGTCAAGGGCAACATCCAGCCCAATGGCGGCTACTTTGGCTTCTCCTTCCGCGCCGCCAACACCCACAACATCGCCACCTGGCTGCAGGGCGCCGGCTACCGCACGATCCACGTCGGCAAGTTCCTCAACGGTTACGGCGACGAACCGTATGACAACGGCGCCACCGTGCCGCCTGGATGGAGCGCCTGGCACACCGTGCTGAAGGCCGACACCGACCACTACTACTACGGCTACACGCTCAACAACAACGGTCAGATCGAAGGGCCCTTCGGCGATTCGGGAACTTGGGAACCGCGCGAGTACGGCGTCCGCGACGACATCGGCTGTCCCTACGCCCCGCTCAACGGCCTGCCTTGCTACTACGAGACCGACCAGCTGACCAACTACGCGATCGGCGAGCTGCAGGGTACGCCGCCCGAACAACCCTTCTACCTGCAGGTCGACTACACCGCACCGCACGGCGACTTCCGCCACCCCGCCGGCCCAGAGCCGGCGCCGCGCCACTACGATTGGTTCAAGGGCGCGCCGTTGCCCCACAACCGCTCGGAAGGATTTGCCGAGGGCAACGTCGCCGACAAGCCGCGCTTCATCCGCGACGCTCCCTACCTCGGACTCAGCGACATCCACACCTACCGCGTCTACTACGACAAGGCGCTTGAGTCGCTGCGCTCGATCGACGATGGGGTCAAACTGCTACTGGACACGTTGGGCTCGCAGCATCGCCTCCGCAACACCTACGTCATCTTCACCTCCGACAACGGCTTCTTCTACGGCGAGCACCGCTTGATCGGCGGCAAGTTCCTCGCCTACGAGCCCGCCACCCACCTTCCCTTCCTGATCCGCGGGCCGCACATCCGCGCCGGCACGGAATCCGACGAGCTGATCGGGAACATCGACGTCGCCCCGACCGTGCTCGAACTGGCCGGGGTCGAACCCGACAAGAGCGTTGATGGGCGCTCGATCACGCCATTCCTGCAGGACCCCGCACTGACCACTCTGCGCCCGTATCTCTTCGAGTCCTTCGTCGAGAGCTCCGACGTGCAGGAGGCCGGCGCGATCGCCGAACCGGGTGACCAGAGCAGCTCGACGACCGCTCGGGCTCGACGTGGCGCCGGCGCCACCGCCTCGATCCTGGCGCCGCCCAAGGACTACGAGGGAATCCGCCTCGGCCCCTACAAGTACATCGCCTGGCCGGACGGGGAGAAGGAGCTCTATGACCTTGAAACGGACCCCTACGAGCTCAACAACATCGTCCGCATTCCCAACTACTTCCCGGTCCGCAACTTCCTCCACCGCGAACTGCTGAACCGGCTCGAGGACTGCGTCGGGCGGATCTGCCGCGAAGAAGCCGCGGAAATACCGCTGACCCGCAAGGAACGCCAAGAGGCGATCCGGATCCGCGAAAAGGAACGTCGCGAAAAACGGCAGGCACACAAAGGGTCGCAGAAAAAACAGCTGCAGCCGCCGCAGAAGCAGCCAGTCGACTGAGCGCTACTTGATCACGGCGAGGACGTCGCCGCTGGAGACCGAGTCGCCCTCGGCGATCTTCAGCTCCTCGACCTTGCCGGCGCGATGGGCGACGATCTCGTTCTCCATCTTCATCGCCTCGATCACGCAGATCAGGTCGCCCTCGGCAACCTCGGCGCCTTTCTCCACGGCGACTTTGAAGACGGTCCCCTGCAGTGGCGAAGCCAGCGACTCGCTTGAGGCGCTACCGCCGCCGCCGGCTTTGCGCTCGCGTTTCGGCGGTTTCTTGCCACCCGCGGCGGGGGTCGCGCCGCCGGCGATCGCCTCGCCGATCACCTTGACGTCGAAGAGCTTGCCGGAGACCTCGACCTTGTAGTCGCGGGCAAGGACCTCGGTGCCCTCCTCAGCCTGCGGCGCCTCGACGGCCGCGGGTGCTGTCGTCTTCAGCCAGTCGCGGTCCTCCATCAGGTCGCGGCAGGTCTCGCCCTTGGCCCACTGCTCGGTGGCAAGGATCGCTTCGTGGAAGGGGATCAGCGTGGTCAGGCCGCCGCAGTCGTATTCGCTGAGCGCCCGCAGCATCCGCCGCGTCGCCTTCTCGCGGTCGATGTCCCAGACGATCAGCTTGGCCACCATCGGGTCGTACATCGGCGTCACCTCGGAGCCGCCTTCAACCCCGGAGTCCACCCGCACACCGGGTCCCGACGGCTCCCGATAGGAGTCGCCGATCGGGCCGGGCGCCGGGGCGAATTTCTTGTGCGCCGCCTCCGCGTTGATCCGGCACTCAATCGACCAGCCGCGCAGCTCGACGTCCTCCTGGGCGATCGAGAGCGGCTCGCCGGCGGCGACCAGAATCTGCTCGCGGACGATGTCGATGCCGCTGATCATCTCGGTTACGCAGTGCTCGACCTGGACCCGGGTGTTCATCTCGAGGAAGAAGTACTCGTCGCCGACCTGCATGCCCTCGATCGTGCCGGCGCCGCGGTAGCCGACCGCGGCAGCCGCGTCGGTGGCGATCTTGCCGATCCGCTCCCGCATCTCCTCGTCGACGTGCGGGCCCGGCGCCTCCTCGATCACCTTCTGATGGCGACGCTGGATCGAGCAGTCGCGCTCACCGAGGTGGATCACGTTGCCGTGCGAGTCAGCGAGGACCTGGACCTCGACGTGACGCGGGTCCTCCAGGTAGCGCTCGACGTAGACGCGGTCGTCGGAGAAGAACTTCTCGCCTTCGCGGGCGGAGCCCTCGAAGGCCTCCTCGAGGTCCTCGGGCGTCATCGCGACCCGGAAGCCCTTACCGCCGCCACCGCCGGCCGCCTTGCAGGCGACCGGGTAGCCGGCTTCCTCGGCCTGCTTGCGCGCCTCGTCGAGGTCCTTGGCGACCTCGGTCGAGCCGGGGACGATCGGCACCCCGGCCTGCTCCATGATCTCGCGCGCCTTCGTCTTCGAGCCCATCGCTTCGATCGCCTCCGGCGGCGGGCCGATCCAGGTGATCCCGGCCTCGTCGCAAGCCCGGGCCATCTCGGCGTTCTCGGCGAGGAAGCCGTAGCCGGGGTGGATGCCTTCCGCCCCCGCCTCCTTGGCCGTCTCGATGATCTTCGCGATGTTCAGGTAACTCTCAGCCGGGACCGCAGGGCCGATCAGGAAGGCCTCGTCGGCCTCGCGCACGTGCGGGGCATCGCGGTCGATCTCCGAGTAGACGGCGACCGAGCCGATACCCATCTCCCTCAGGGTCCGCGCGACCCGGATGGCGATCTCGCCGCGGTTGGCTATGAGCACTTTTTGAAACACGGGGGCGGCAGTCTATTTATGCGGGAGGCGAATAGGCTGCGCGACCGTGTCGATCGAGCTCCAATCGCACTCAACGGTCTCCGACGGGCAGCTTGCGCCCGGCGAAGTCGTCGCGCAGGCTTGGGAAGCGGGCGTGAAGACGCTGGCGCTGACCGACCACGACGCGATCGCCGGGGTTCCCGAGGCGGCGGAGGCCGCCAGGGGGCTCGGGATCGAGCTGGTGCCGGCAATCGAGATGTCCTGCGTGCACGAGTACGCCGAAGACCTCCACATCTGTGGCTACTGGATCGACTTGGAGAAGATCGCGCCGGCTTGTGAGCGGGCGCAGAAAGAGCGGGTCGACCGAGCGGGAGCGATCATCAAGCGGCTGCAGGGCTGGGGCTTCGAAATCAAGCTGGAGGACGCGATCAAGGAGGCCGGCGACGCCCTCTCGATCGGCCGCCCCCACATTGCCCGCGCCGCCGGAGCAACGGGCGACCTCGGTCCCTTCTTCGAGGAGTACCTGGTGCCAGGAGCTAAGGCCTTCGTCCCGCGCGAGTGGCCCACAGCAGAGCAGGCGATAGCCCTAATTCGCGAGGCAGGCGGGGCAGCCGTCATCGCCCACCCCTATTGGGACATCAAAGACCCAACCGAGGTTGAAGACCTGATCCGCTCCCTGGGAGCCGACGGCGTAGAGACCTTCTACCCAAGCCACACCAAGGAGCAGACAGAACACCTACTCAAACTCTGCAACGAGCTAAACCTGGTCCCCACGGCCTCGTCGGACTACCACGGCCCAACCCATAAGACCTTCTCGAAGTTCGGCGACTACGACACCTACGGCCTTGGTGAGCCCCAGGTGCCACCGAAAACCTGACGGCGTGCCTTATCCGCGCCGGGGTTTTGGGCCCGGGGTGCGGATCTTCTGAGTCACCACCCGCGCGTTGCCAAGCGCGTCGACGCCTCGCGCCCGGACAAACGCTGACCTGGGCGCGAGCGAGCCGCGCCTGAGCCGCACCGCCGCACGCGTCCGCTGGCCGGGCGCGATCTGAAAGCTTGCCGTGCCAATCCGAGCTGCTTTCCGGCCCCTCTTTAGGACCAGCCTGCCGCGGCAAGGTCCGCTTGTCTCCGACTTCGGACAGGACAGGGTAATTCCGATCCGGCCCGATCGCAAAAGGCTTCCGCGCCTCCCGATCTGGATCGCCGGCGCGATCGTCTCGCCCGAGAGCAAGGTGCTCCGCTCCTGGCCAGAACGGCGTATGTAAACGTCGCTCTGGCGATCGACGTCGCTCGCGACCAACGGCTCACGCGTTGCGAAGACAACGGCGCTGCCATCTGCCGAGAACGCGAGCAGCTCCGCGTCGCTCTCCACCGCCTTGCGCCCGACCCCAGCCGAGACCAGCTCGGTTTGACCACCCGCGCGCAAATACACATCGACCGCGGTGTCTTTGTCGGCGCTCACCAGCGGCTGATGGGTCTCGAATGCGATGCGCCTGGCGTCGGCAGAGGCAAGCGCGAGCCAATCGGGGTAGACGGCCGATCGTTCGTCGGCGTTGTCGTCGGTGGGCCCGGTGCTGATGAGATCGAGCGCACCGCTGTCCTCAGCGCTGTAGAGATCGTTCGAGGAGTCGCGGTCGGCCGGGCTCAGTCGCGAGGTTGTTTCGAAGATCGCGGTGCTGCCGTCGGCCGAAAGAGCGACGGGTCGGTCGCCGCCAAAGGAGCCGCACGGCCCGCTGCCGCCATCGGTGCCGCGGGAGACGAGCGAGAAGGTCCCGTCGGGGCGCCGCTTGTAGACGTCGGCGGTCGAGTCGGTGTCCTCGGCGAACACCTGGGCAGTACTCGAGAAGAGAACGGTCCCCCCGTCGCTCGAGGCAGCGGCGAATTTGACCTGCTCGACGCATTCGCCTTTTGGTTCGGTGTAGGTAGTCAGCCGCGCTAGCGAAGTACCGACGCGCTGATAGATATCTTCGCCGCCTTCGTCTCCCGGTTCGAGTTTGGCGCCGCTGCTGAAGAAGATGTGGGTCCCGTCCGCAGAGACGCCTCCGAACTTGGCCGACTCACAGACAGGGGGCGAAGGGGGGCTTGGGTTCGTGGCGAGGAGGGCCGTCTGCCCGGCGAAGCGCTCGAAGAGGCTGGGACAGCCGGGCGTCGGCGCCAAGAAGGCCTCGAAGAAGACTCGCGCGCCATCCGGCGAGGCACCCATGAAGGAGGCAAAGCCCCCACCAGGCCCGGCGTCGAACGGACCGGCCGAGATTAGCGTCGTCGACCCGCCCGCGATGTCGTAGACGTCGATCCCAAATCCATCGGTGTCCTCAGGGGCCAGCGAGAGGTTGGTTGTGACAAAGACCTGCATCGCGTCCGCGGAAACTTCGTCCAATCGCGGCCAGTACCTCAGTCCCGGCAGCAGCAGCGGCCGGATCTTGCCAGCGGCGCCCCATTCATAGAGCTGCCGATTTCCCGCCCCCGGGGTCAATTCCTCTTCGAACGGAAAGACGACCCGCGACCCGTCCTGTGAGACCCCCGCGCAAAACACAGTCCGGCAAGGCCCAGTAATAGCCCGCCCAGCCCAAGCCGGCGCCGCCAGCGTCAACGCCACGGCCGCCACTAAAACCCCAACAATCCCCCGCCTCAAGATGCCCACTCTGTCCCCAAACCTCTCAACCCGCCAAAGCTTCGCGAAAAAGCCCGGCGGCTGCGGGCACGCCACCGAATCACGGAAGGGAGGGGCGGCGAACCACTCCCCAAACACTCAAGAGCGGCTCCTGCCGCTCGTTTGGGGAGGGGTTCGCCGCCCCTCCCCCACCGCGAGTCCTAGGCAGTAACCGCAGCCGCCGGGATCAAATCCCGCGACTCGAGGTAGGCCAGCAGCTTCTCGGCCGATTCCTCAGGCGTCTCGTTTTCGGTGTCGCAGACCCAATCCGGGTTCTCCGGAATCTCGTAGGGGTCGGAGACGCCGGTGAATTCCTTGATCTCACCGGAGAAGGCCTTCGCGTAGAGGCCCTTGACGTCACGCTCGGCACAGGTGTCGACCGACGCCTTGACGTAGACCTCGATGAAGCGGTCGCCCATCAGCGCGTGCGCCTCGTCGCGGATCTCGGCGTAGGGGGAGATCGCCGCGGTGATCACCGGCACGCCATTACGACTGAGCAGGTCGGCGACGAAGGCGATGCGACGGATGTTGATGTCGCGGTCCTCCTTCGAGAAGCCGAGACCCTTGGAGAGGTTTTCGCGGACGATGTCGCCGTCGAGGATCTCCAGCTTCGAGCCGCGCTCGCGTAGTTGGGTCTCCAGCAGTCCGGAGATGGTTGTCTTGCCGGCACCGGAAAGCCCGGTGAACCAGAGGGTGAAGCCCTTCTCGCCAGCCATGCTCGTTCAGTCCTCCTTGTAAGCGTCGATAAGGATGTCAGCGACCTCGTCGCGGGAGAACTCGTGCGGCGGCCTTTCGCCGTTGCCGAGCATCTCGCGGACCTTGGTTCCGGAAAGGAAGAGGCGCGCGTCTTGGTCATGCGGACAGGTCTTGTTGGAGGCCAGCCCCTCACACTCGTTGCACCAGAAGGTGTGCTCGAACATCAGCGGCTCGATCCCGAGCTCGTCGATGTCGATCGTCTCAAAGATCTTCTGCGCGTCGTAGGTGCCGTAGTAGTCACCGGCGCCAGCGTGGTCGCGGCCGACGATGAAGTGCGTGGCGCCGTAGTTGCGACGGACGATCGCGTGCAGGACCGCCTCGCGCGGGCCGGCGTAGTGCATCTTCGCCGGCTTCACGCCCAGGACTACCCGGTCGTTCGGGTAGTAGTTCTCCATCAGCACCTCGTAGCAGCGCATCCGCACGTCGGCGGGGATGTCGCCGGCCTTGGTCTTGCCGATCAGAGGGTGGATGAAGAGGCCGTCGCAGGTCTCCAGCGCCGCCTTGGTCAGGTACTCGTGGGCGCGGTGGATCGGGTTGCGGGTCTGGAAGGCGACGATCTTCTTCCAACCGCGCGCCTCGAAGTCGGCCTTGTGCTCCGCCGCCGTCTTGTAGCGGCGCATGAAGGCCTCCTCGTGATCCGGCAGCGCGTCGACCTCAAGCGGGCCGGCGATGCAGCGGCTGCCCTCGGCGTAGATCGCGGCGACGCCGGGGTGCTCCTCGTCGGTGGTGCCGTAAACCAACTCGGCCTCGCGCTTGGCGTCGCGCTCCCAGATCTCCTCGACCTTGATCCGGCCCAGCGGCTTGCCTTCGTCGCTGGAGAGGGCGACGACGTCGCCGACCTCGCACTCGAGCTCGGTCGCCAGGGTGATCGGGATCGGCCAGTAATCGCCGTCGGTGGTGCGCATCTCTGAACAGACGCGCTCCCAGTCGGCGGAGCCCTGGAAGCCGGTCAGCGGCGCGAAGCCGCCGTTGCCGATCATCTCGAAGTCCGCGGTGTGGCGCTCATCAAGTGTCAGGGAAAGCTCAGTCATCGTCTCGCTCATGCGTTGGATCTCACCAATCGGTTGGGGAAGGGTTACGAAGGGGCTATCTCAGGCGCTGGGGCGCCGCTAGTTGATCCCGCACTCGGACTTTTCGAGTCCCGCCCAGCGGCCATCGCGGGGCGAACCGCCCACTCCGACCGGCTTGGTGCAGTGGGTGCAGCCGATCGAGGGGTAGCCCCGATCGTGCAGCGGGTTGTAGGGGAGGTCGTGCTCATGGATGTAGTTCCAGACGTCGCGCTCGGTCCAGTCCGCGAGCGGGTTGAGCTTCCAGAGCTCAAAGCGCTTGTCCCAGCCGAACTTCGGAGTGTTGGCGCGGCTGGCTGAGTCCTCACGGCGGACGCCGGCGAGCCAGCAGTCTACGGAAGAAAGCGCCCTGCGCATCGGCTCGACCTTGCGCAAACCGCAGCAGGCGTCAGGATCGCGGTTCCAGAGCTCGTCGCCGTGCTGGGCCGCCTGCTCCTCCAGAGTGAGGTTGTGGAAACGGTCGAACTCGATCCCCAGCACCTCGCCGAGGCGGTCGCGCGTCTCGTAGGTCTCCGGGAAGAGCACGTCGGTGTCGAGGTAGAAGAAGCGCGCGTTGGGATTGACCTTGCTCGCCAGATGGGCGGTCACCGAGCTCGTTTTCTGAAACGAGCAGGCGATGTAGTGGCTCTCGCCAAAGGTCTCGAACATCCACTCGACCGCCTGCTCGGCGCTGCGACCCTCGAGCTCGGAGGCGATCGCCTCCGGGTCGGAGATCTCTGTCGGAGCGGCAACTGGGTTCATATCGCGCACTCGCCCTCGCCCCTCTCAACCTTGTAGGGGCTGGAGCGGCTCCAATCGATGAACTCCTGCATCGTCTCGAGGCTGAACTCAGCCGGCAGGGTCAGGTCCTTGACCTCAGCTTCAAAGCGAGCGGCGCCGATCCGCTCGGCGAAGGCGTTGAACTCCTCGCTGGCGCCGGAGCGCTCCGCCTCGTAAAGACGGACCCAACGCTCAACCGCGGCGGGAACCCGCTTGGCGGGCAGGCGCGACTTCAGCCGCGTGCCGAAGATCACCTCGCCGCCCTCATAGTTGCCGCCAATGTGCGGGATGTAGGCGGGGATCTGGCGCGCGCCGACCTTCAGCGAGGCGCCGTAGAAGCCGATGTTGGCGATGTGGTGCTGGCTGCAGCCGTTGGGGCAGCCGCTCATCTTGATGTGGATCTTGCGGGTCAGCTCGTCGGAGATCTCCATCTCCGCCAGCCGCTCCCTGATCGCCTTGTTCAGGCCCATCGAGCTGGTGATGCCCATCTTGCAGCTGTCGGTGCCGGGGCAGCTGACCACGTCGGTAATCTCGCGGGCGCCGGCCTCGCCGAGGCCGAGCTCGCTGAGCCGCTGCCAGAGGTCGTAGAGCGCCTCGTCGCGAACCCAGCGCAAGACCAGGTTCTGCTGCACGGTGCTGCGAGCGTAACCGCCGGTGAACTCGCGCATGATCGCGGCCAGGCCGCGGAACTGCTCCGGGGTCAGGTCGCCGCGGTAGATCTTCACCTCGACCGCGGAGAAGCCCTCCTGGACCTGGGCCTGGACGTTGCCCTCGCAGAAGCGCTCGAACTCGGAGTGATCGCCGTTGGGCGAGGCGGGCTCGGGCGGGATCGCGGGGGCGTTGGCCTGCTCGTCGTCCTCGAAGCGCAGCCGCTCGACGTCGAAGTCGCGCTCGTCGACCCAGTCGCCCTCGAGCTCCTCGTCGACCTGCTCGCGGAAGGCATCGATGCCGATTTTGTCGATCAGGACCTTGATCCGGGCGCGGGCGCGGTTGGCCCGCAGCCACTCCTGGCGATCGAAGATGCGCAGCACCGCCTCGGAGACCTTGAGGTAGTCGCCGTTGTCGGCCTCGACGAAGTCGTAGAGGGTGGGCGCGACCCGGGCCATGATCGAGGTGCCACCGCCAACGCGGACCTCGAAGCCCTTGACCCCGTCGCGTTCGCGCGAGAGGAAGGCGACGTCGTGAATGCCGGTGATCGCGCGGTCCTCGTCGGAGCCGCTGAACGCAGTCTTGATCTTGCGCGGCATCAGCTGCGTCGTCGGGTGACGGACGAAGTAGCGGGCGTAGGCGCCGGCGTACGGGGTCGGATCGAAGATCTCGTCGGGCGCAACGCCGGCCCAGGGGTCGCCGGTGACGTTGCGCACCGTGTTGCCGCAGCCCTCGCGTGAGGAAAGGTCGGCGACGGAGATCTCGCGCAGCAGCGACTCCATGTCGCGCAGCGGAATGTGGTGGATCTGGATGTTCTGCCGCGTGGTGATGTGGCCCTTGTTCAGCGGCGCGTACTTCTCGACCACGCTGGCGAAGGCCTCCATCTGCTGCGGGGTGACGCCGCCGAAGGGAAGCTTGATCCGGACCATCTGCACGTCGGGCTGGCGCTGGCCGTAGACGCCCTGCTTGAGGCGGAAGCCGATGAACTCGTCTTCGGGAATCTGGCCGGCGAGGAAGGTCTCGGCTTCGTTTTCGAAGTCGTCGAACTCGCGCTCGATGATCGGGATGATGTGGCCGGGGACGTTGCGATACGTCTCCGGGTTCTCCAAGGTGCCAGTGCGGCCCTTGCCCCGCTGCTCCTTTTGCTGGTCGACGACTACCTCCATGTCAGGAAAATAGCAAAACCTGACAGGGATTAGGGTATTTAGGGCTTAGTCAGCTCTGGAGGCAGCTTTTTACGCGCATGAAGGATCGCCGCCGCCTCACCCGACTCAGCAACCTGACCGCCCTCCGGCTCCAGCGGCAGGCCAGCCTCAGCCCAGCCCACAATGCCCTCGCTCAGCTTCTTGGCGTCGTAGCCCTCAGCGGCAAGCGCTTCGGTAGCCATCGTCGAACGATTGCCACCGCGGCAATAAAAGACAACAGGCCGCCCCTTATCGATCTCATCAGTCCGATCAGCAAGCTCGGCCAGCGGCAAATGCCTGGCGCCCTCAATCCTGCCCATCTCCCACTCATGCTCAGCCCGCACATCAACAAGCTGCGCACCCGCATCAACAAGCTTTTGAGCTTCCGCGCGGGAAATCTCGGAAATCTCAGGCGTCTCGTCACTCATAGAACGGAATCTAGCCAACGCGTCGTGTGAGAGGCGGGATGACCCCTCCCAAAACACTCAAGAGCGGCTCCTGCCGCTCGTTTTGGGAGGGGTCATCCCGCCTCTCCCCAAACCGAAACCGCTAGTCGATATCCGTTCCCTCGATCAGGAACGCCACCCGCACATGAGCGCGGTACTCATCCAGATTCTCGCCCCGAATCCCAGTAGAGACGATGTCAACCGCCCGAATGTTGCGCAGCGTCCCCTGCGCCTGACTCAGCGCCTGCTTTGCCGCATCGTCAGTAGACGTTTTGGAGCTGCCCACCAACTCGATGATCTTCACGACGGCCATCTTCCTCCTCCTTCTGAGTCCTCAACAGTGCCCTTCGCGCTGACTCCTTCGACCAGCGCGGCGCGCTGCCACGCGCTAATCGTCTCCGCCTCGCCGCCCGGCACCGCAGCCGTCTCCGCACGGAAGCGCGCAATCGCCGCCGCGATCGCGGCGGCCTCGTCCTCGCTCGGGCTCGGAGCCATCGCCGAAGCCTATTCAACGAGACAAACGGCCCGGGCCGGCGAGGGAGGCGCCGGGCCCGGGTCCATGTTTGTCGCTGCTCTCCGCCGGCAGGGGGACCGGCGGCAGGGATGCCGGCAGGGAACCGGCTCTTGCTGCGGCATCGATGGCCTGCCCCGTATAAGAACACAGCCATACGCAAAAATCAAGTTCGGCGCTGATTTTCAATGTTAAGACCGAGCCAGAGATCGCGGTAGTTCGGCTTTGTAACGGGGAAAACGTATTCCTTCCCCCTAGAGATACTTGCGTTCTAAGAGAACCGGACGTACCATCTTGCGGCCCAAGCAGTCTCAACCAACCCCGGAGGTAACGATATGGCCGGCTATCGTCCGGTCGAGATGGTCAGGACGCCGTGGGGGGACGCCGACACGCTGCGCGATCGCAAGTTGCGACCCGGACAGCGGCTGCCAGCCGGGGAGGTCGCCCGCAACCAGCGCGAGCGGCTGTTCGCGGCGCTTGTCGCGGTCGTCGCCGAGAAGGGCTACGAGGGAACCCGGGTCGAGGACCTGCTCGAGCTTTCCGGCGTTTCGCGCAGCGCCTTCTACGAGCACTTCAGCGACAAGCAGGACTGCCTGCTAGCGGCGGTCGAGGCGTTCGTCGGCCCGGCAATCGGCGCGATCGGCGCAGCCAACCGCCAGGGCGGCGGGGAGCAGCGCGCCCGGGCCGCCCTCGAGGCCCTAGTCCGCCAGATCGTTGAACAGCCGGCGGCCTCGCGCCTCTGCTTCGTCGAGATCTTCGCCGCCGGCCCGCGTGCGGTCGAGCAGATCGACCGCGCGACCGACGCCTGCCAGAACTTCGTCTCGGCGGCGCTCGACGAGACGCCGGGCCGTGAGCAGATGCCGCCGGAGATCGTGCGCGCGACGATCGGCGGGCTGCGCAAGGTGATCCACACCCACCTCCACCGAAACGAAGAGGGCGAGCTGCTCGAGCTGATCCCGCAGATGTGGGACTGGGTCCTCTCCTACCCGCCGCCGCCGGCGCCGCTGCGCCGCCCGCGCAACCGTCCCCCGGTAAGGAGCACCCTCCTCGAGGGCTACGACCAGGCCGAGCGGATCCTGCGCGCACTCGCCTCGGTCGTCGCTGAGAAGGGCTACCCGGCGATGACGGTGGGGGACATCGCCGCCCGCGCCTCGATCTCGCTCTCCACCTTTTACGCCAACTTCGCCGACAAGGAGGAGGCGACGCTGGCCGCCGTCGACAGCGGCTCGGCCCAGATGCTGGCGACGACGCTGCCGGCCTTCCGCCGCGCAGCCGACTGGCCGCACGCGGTGCGCGGCGCCTTCGGCTCGATGTTCGCCTTCTGCGCGGCGGAGACCGAGTACACGACCCTGGGAGCGATCGACGTCTACGCCGCCGGCAAGAAGGCGCTGGAGCAGCGCGACCGGGTGATGGAGAGCATGGAGGCCCTGCTAGTGCCAGGCTACGAACGCAAGCCCGACGCCAGCCCAATCGCCGGCGAAGCGATCGGCGGCGCGATCTACTCAATGATCTACGACCAGATCAAGCGCGGCGGCGCCGAGAGCATGCAGGAGATCGCCCCCCTCGCCACCTACGTCACCCTCGCCCCCTTCATCGGCGCCGAGGAGGCCTGCGCGGTGGCAAACAGCGACGGCCGCGGCCGCTGACGCCGGCCGCTGGACCCTCCTAGTTCTTCGCCGCGTTGCCGAGGCCGTCGACCGGCTTGCCGTGTTTGGCGATCGCGCAAAGGGCGGGTGCCGGGTCGAAGGCGTCGGTCAGGGCACGCCCCGCCGGTGTGCCGTGGATTGGCTGCCCTTTTTTCTCCGGCACGCGGCCGCGGCCGCATTGGATCGAGAAGTCGCGATCGCCGTCGCGGGCGTCGATCACGTCGTCGCCACCGCCGCCGAAGAAGCGGTCGGCGCCGGGCTGACCCAGCATCGCGTTGGGGCGACCGTCGCCAACCAGGATGTCCCAGTCGAAAGAGCCCTCCATGTCCTCGTTAGTCGGCGAGAGGTGGACCCTCTTGCAACCGCGAATCGCGTCGATCCAGGCAGCGTGCGCGGGGAAGGAGATGTGAAGGACCCCGGGATGGGCCGGCGTCTCGGCGAAGGAGGCGTCGTCGCGCCCCTCGCCGCCGACCAAAGCGCCGCCGGCACAGCCGCCGCCCGCCGCCAGCAGGTCACCGTCGGCGCCGCCGTAGAGGTACGTCGGCCCCGGCATGCTGCCGATCAGCCCGTCGGCGCCAGCGCCGCCGTAGAGGCGGTCGCTGCCGTATCCGGCCTCGATCAAGTCATCCTCATCGCCGCCGCGAATCGTGTCGTTACCGAGCCCGCCGGCGAGGCGAACGTTCTGCGCGGCCGCCAGCGAGCCTTCGACCGTAAGGCTGTCGTTGCCCGGCCCAAGGTCGGCCATCACCCAGCGCGCCGGCCCTTCCGTGGGGCAGCTTGCCTGCACGGCGCTGTTGCGCACGCAGCCCGGGCCGATGGCGATTCCCTTCGCCGCGGTCACTCCGAAGTTCGAAAACTCTTCGTTGAAGCCAATCACGAAGCGGTCATGACCGCCGCCGCCGACCAGCTCCAGTCCTCCGCCCCCACCCGAGACCGGATCGAGTTCGACGTAGGCGGAGGCCTTCAGCTTGGCTTCCGGTCCGCAGGAGACGGTGTTGCCTTTGGCACCGTTGCAGCGGTCGGTCCCCTGGCCGCCCACCAGCCGATCCTTGCCGCCGCCGCCGCGAATGACGTCGTTGCCCGGGCCGCCGTCGATGACGTTCCCCTGGCCATTGCCGACGAGGATGTCCTCGAAGGCCGACCCTTCGAGGCTCTCGAAGCGAAAGAGACGGTCGTGGCCGTCCCCCTTTGCGCGGTGCTTGGCGAGCGAGACCTTGACACCACCGTCGCGCCCAGCTCCGACATCGGTGGCGAAGGAGGCGATATCGCCCTGGCCGGGGCCACCGTCCATGCGGTCGTAGCCGTAGTCGCCGTGGACGAAGTCGAGGTCGCCGGGGCCGCCGCTGAGCGTGTCAATACCGAGACTGCCGGCGACTTCGTCGGCGCTGCCGCTACCGCCGAGCAGCTTGTCGTCGCCGAGGTCGCCGATCACCCGGTCGTCGTCACCGGCGCCACCGTCAGCGAGGTCGTTGCCGCGACCGCCATGGATCAGGTCGGTCCCCGGTCCCCCGCAGAGCAGGTCGTTGCCGAGACTGCCGAGGATCGTGTCGTCGCCACCGGCCCCCCAGATCACGTCGCGCCCGGGCGTTCCCCGCAAGACGTCATCGGCTTCGGTGCCAACGATCTTCGCCCGCCGCCCATGGCAGCGGGGGTCTTCTTCTTCGGCGGCGGGAGCGGCGGCGGCAAACACCAGCGCGGCGACCACCACCCCTGCGATGGCAAGCCTCATTCGAGGTTGATCATTACATGCTTGATCTCGGTGTAATCCTCGAGTGCGTAGACGGATAGATCCTTGCCGTAGCCGGACTGCTTGAAGCCGCCGTGGGGCATCTCGGAGACGAGTGGGATGTGGTCGTTGATCCAGACGCAGCCGAACTCGAGCGCGTTGGCGACCCGCATTGCGCGGCCGACGTCTCGCGTCCAGACCGAGGAGGCGAGCCCGTAGCGAGTGCCATTGGCCCACTCGATCGCCTTCGCCTCATCGTCGAAGGGCTGCACCGTGATCACCGGGCCGAAGATCTCGTCCTGGATCATCTCGTCGCCCTGCTCGAGGCCGGCGACGACGGCCGGCTCGAGGAAGAAGCCCGGCAGGTCGGGTTGGACGCCGCCGGTGACGATCTCGGCATTGCCGGGCTTGCGCTCGAGGAAGCCCTCGACCCGCTCCCGCTGGCGGGCGGAGTTGAGCGGCCCGAGGGTGGTCTCGGCGGACATCGTGTCGCCGAGGACCAATCCCTTGGCTTCGCCGGAGAGGCCGCTGACGACGTCGTCGTAGACGCCCTTGGCAGCGAGCACGCGGGTGGCGGCCGTGCAGTCCTGGCCGGCGTTGTAGTAGCCGGTGCCGGCGATCGTCTCCATCGCCGCCTCCATGTCGGCGTCGTCGAAGATCACCACCGGCGCCTTGCCACCGAGCTCGAGGTGGACCCGCTTCAGCGTGTCTGCCGCGGCCTTGGCGATCCACTTGCCGGTCGGCGGCGAGCCGGTCAGGCAGACCATGCCGACGTCGGGGTGGGTGACGAGCGCGGCGCCGGTCGGCTCGCCGTGGCCGCCGATCGCGTTGAAGACACCGGCCGGCAGGATCTCGGCGCACCACTCGGCAAAAGTCAGCGTGGCCAGTGGCGTCGTCTCGGCCGGCTTCAGCACAACCGTGTTGCCGGAGGCGAGCGCCGGACCGATCTTCCAGATCGCCATCATCAGCGGGTAATTCCAGGGCGTGATCTGGCCGACCACACCGATCGGCTCGCGGCGGATGAAGGAGGTGTGGCCCTCCATGTACTCACCGGCGGCGCGCCCCTCCATCGTCCGGGCGGCGCCGGCAAAGAAGCGCAGCTGGTCGGCCATCACACCGATTTCGTCCTCGACCACGGCGCTGCGCGGCTTGCCCGCGTCGGCGGCTTCGAGGTCGGCGATCTGCTCGCCGCGCTCCTCGATCAGATCGGCCATCCGCAGCAGCGCCCGCGCCCGTTCGCCGGGGGGCGTCGCCGCCCAGGCCGGGAAGGCGCCCTTAGCCGCGGCGACCGCGGCGTCAACGTCGGGCTTGGTCGAGAGCGGCGCTGAGGCGATCGCCGAGCCGGTGGCAGGATTGACCACGTCCTCATAACCGCCCTCGGCAGGATCGACAGCCTCGCCACCAATGAAGTTCCTCAGCTTCGTCTTCTCCGCCGTAGCCATCAGTCACTCGCCTCCGCAGGTTGGGGCCGACGGGCCTCAAACGTGTCCATATGTCCCGTTTCAGGCCCGTCGGCGGGGGTTTCCAGTTCTAGCGCCTGCTCTATTGGGACGCAGTGCATTTCTACGCCTTCGGCTACTGCCGGGTGGGTGACTACTCCCGCGGCGACGTTTACACCGGGTCGCAGCCCCGGGTCGCGCTGGATCGCTCCGGCGACTCCCTCGTCGGCGAGGGCGAGCGCGTAGGGCAGGGTCGCGTTGGTGAGCGCGTGGGTCGAGGTGATCGGCACCGCGCCGGGCATGTTGGCGACGCAGTAGTGGGTGATCCCGTCGACTTCGAAGGTCGGGTCCTTGTGGGTGGTCGGGCGCGAGGTCTCAAAGCAGCCGCCCTGGTCGATCGCGACGTCGACCAGCACCGCGCCGGGCTTCATCAGCGCCAGCTGCTCGCGGCGGACGACAAAAGGCGCGCGGGCGCCATGGACGAGGACGGCGCCGATCACCAGGTCGGCGCGGGGCAGCATCTCCTCGACCGCCAGCGTGGTCGAGAACACGGTCGAGCAGCGGCCGGCGAAGGCGGTCTCGAGCTCGCGCAGCCGGTCGATCGACTTGTCGAAGACGAAGACGTCGGCCTCCATGCCGATCGCGATGAAAGCGGCGTTCATGCCGACGACACCGCCGCCAATCACCATCACATTGGCGGCGGCGACGCCGGGCACACCACCGAGCAAGATTCCGCGCCCGCCGAGCGGCTTCTCCAACATGAAAGCGCCGGCCTGGGTGGCGATCTTGCCGGCGATCTCGCTCATCGGCGCCAACAGCGGCAACCGGCCGCGGGCGTCCTCGACCGTCTCATAGGCGATGCAGGTCGCGCCGGAATCGCAGAGACCGCGGGTCAGATCGGGATCGGGGGCAAGGTGGAGGTAGGTGAAGAGGAGCTGGCCGGAGCGCAGCATCTCGACCTCGACCGGCTGGGGCTCCTTCACCTTCATCACCATCTCGGCGTTGGCGAAGACCGCGGGGGCGTCGAAGAGAACGCGGGCGCCCTGCGCCTCGAAGTCGGCGTCGGAGATCGCGCTGCCCTCCCCCGCTCCAGCCTCGATCAGCACCTCGTGACCGTGTTCGACCATCTCGCGGACGCCGGCCGGCGTGACCGCCACCCGGTACTCGTCGGGCTTGATCTCGGCCGGAATTCCGATCTTCATGCCACCAGCTCCCTCGCTCGCAGGGCCAGCCAAAACTCGATCCGATCGTGAGCGCGCGAGAGGTCGCGCCCGGTCAGCTCCTCGACCCGGCGCATCCGGTATCGCAGCGTGTGACGGTGGCAGTAGACCTCGCGCGCGGCCCGCTCCCACTGCCCGTTCTGTTCGATGAAAGCCTCGAGCGAGCGCAGCAGCTCGCCGCCGTACTCCTCGTCGCCCTCCTCGATCGGGCCGAGGACGCTGTCGCAATAGAGTTTCAGCGCCTCGTCGTCCTGGATCGAGAGCAGCAGGGTGAAGGCGCCGAGGTCCTTCCAGGAGGCGACCTCGGGGGCGTTGCCGTTGTCAATCGCCGTCGCCTCGAGTGCGCAGCGCGCCTCGTGGAAGGAGTGGCGCAGCATCTCCGGCGGGGCGGGGCGGCTGGCGGCGGCGCGGACTGGTCCACGGTCGACGGTGAGCGCCTTGCGGGCATCGGCGGCGAGGTCGACCGGGTCGCGATCGGCGGCGTCGACCACCGCGCAGAGCAGCTCGCGGCGACCGCTGGCGTGCGGCGCAACCACGGCCGGGCAGGCGTCGGCGGCCAGTGCCCGCTCCAGCACCGGCTCGGCCACAGCAGGATCGTCGACGGCGAAGACCAGAACGGCCGCTTCGTCACCGATCCCGAAGGGCTCGAGGCGGCGCCGCAGCTCCGAAGGCTCCAGCCGCCCGCCCAGGGCGCCGGCGAGCACGTCGCCGGCGAGGCGCCGCTCGGTCTCGCTGGCGACGCGGCGGCGCATCAGCTCGAGCGCAACCACCGCGACCGCCTGCTGCAGGATCAGCCGCTCGAAATCTCCGAGGCCGCCCGAGTCGCGGACGATCACCACCCAGGCCTGCGGCGGCCCGCCGCCGGGAGAGATCACCGGGTGGGCGAGGGCGCGCCCGGCGACCGCTGGGTGGGAGGGGACGAAGGGGTGCCCGTCGGCGGTGTGCGCGAGCGCTTCCTCGCGGATCGCCTTCACCGCCTCAGAGGAGAGCTCGCGGCGGAAGCCGCGCCCGGCGAGGCGCTCGCCGCGGCCGCCAAGGATCGCCACCGTGCCGCCGACCGCGGAGGCGATCGTCGCCACGATCTCCTCCAGGCCGCGCTCTTCGAGGACCAGCCGCTCGAGCCGGCGCTGCACGGCGATGCCGCGCTGCAGCACCTCGTACTGCTCGTTGACGAGGCGGGCAAAGGCCTTCTCGGTGATCGCTATAAACGGGGTCGAGTAGGGCACCTCGAAGAGCGGAAAGTCCCGCTTCTTGGCCTCCTCGACCAGCGCTTTGGGCAGCTTGTCGTGGTTGAAGCCGGTGCCGAAGCCGAGACCGGCGAGGTTGTGATCAGCGAGCAGGCCGACGAAGGCACGTTGCTTTGCCGCGCTGCTGAGCGGGATTCCGGTGGTCAGCATCAGCTCGCCACCCGAGAGCCACGGCGTTGGGTCCTCCAGCTCGGAGATGTGGACCCAGCGCACCGGCGCCTCGGCGGCCTGAGTGCCGGCCGCGAGATCGAGGTCGAGCTCATCGAGCAGGCTTTGGACGGTGAGCATCCCGGGACCTATCTCTGGACCCGCTCCCAGGCCTCACCGAGCACGCCGTGGAGGACGTCGTGGATCTCTTCGAACTGCTCGGTGTCGGCGATCAACGGCGGCGCCAGCTGGATCACCGGATCGCCGCGGTCATCGGCGCGACAGATCAGACCGCGCTTGTAGAGCTCGCCGGAGAGGAAACCGCGCAGCAGATCCTCGGACTCTTCGTCGTTGAAGCTCTCTTTGCTCTCGCGGTCCTTGACCAGCTCGATCGCCTGGAAGTAGCCGGCGCCGCGCACGTCGCCGACGATCGGCAAGTCGTACAGCGTCTCCAGCATCTGACGGAACTCGTCCTCTTTGGCGAGCACATGACCGCAGAGATCCTCGCGCTCGAAGATGTCGAGGTTGGCCATCGCGACCGCCGAGGCCAGCGGGTGGCCGGCGAAGGTGAAGCCGTGGGCAAAGGAGGCATCGCCCTGCATAAAGGGGGCGGCAACTGCGTCGGAGGCGATCAGGGCGCCCATCGGCGCGTAGGCCGAGGTCAGCGCCTTGGCGACGGTGATGATGTCGGGGACGTAGCCGAAACGTTCGCAGCCGAAGTAATGGCCGAGACGGCCCCAGGCGCAGATCACCTCGTCGGAGATCATCAGCACGTCGTAGCGATTGCAGATCTCGCGCACTCGCTCGAAGTAGCCATCCGGTGGGACGATGCAACCACCGGCGTTTTGGACCGGCTCGAGGATCACCGCGGCGACGGTCTCCGGCCCCTCGAACTGGATCCGCTCCTCAATCGCCGTCGCCGCCCAGAGCGGGTGGCGGTCTTCCGGCCAGCGGTAGATGTTGGTGTTGGGGACGTGACAACCGCCGGGCACCAGCGGCTCGAACTGGGAACGCAGCTCGGTGATCCCGGTGGCGGAGAGGGCGCCGAGCGAAGTGCCGTGGTAGGCGATCTCACGCGCGATCACCTTGTGCTTCTGGCCTTTGCCGAGCGCCCGGTGGTAGTTGCGGGCCAGCTTCAGCGCCGACTCAACCGACTCCGAACCACCGGAGGTGAAGAAGACCCGGTTGAGGTCACCGGGCGCCAGCGAGGCGAGCCGGGCGGCGAGCTCGATCGCGCGCGGGTGGGCGTAGCTCCAGAGCGTGTAGAAGTCGAGCTCTTCGACCTGGCGGGCCGCCGCCTCGCCGAGCTCGGTGCGGCCATGCCCGGCGTTGACGCAGAAGAGGCCGGAAAGGCCGTCGAGATAGCGCTTGCCGTGATCGTCGTAGACGTAGCAGCCCTCGGCGCGGGTGATGATCGGGATCTCGTGATCGGGGCCGTAGGAGCCCATGCGCGAGAAGTGCATCCAGAGATGTCGCTGGGCAAGCTCCTGCAGGCTCGTCCCGACCTCCGGGCCTGGACGCGATGCGACGGCCATCTCATTCTCCTCTCAGGCTACGACGATATGGACAACGCTAGAACTGGTATAGCGCACTTGCAATGTTCACTAGGGCAAGTTCCGTGCGTTCCCTTGTACTAACTGGACAAATAAACGGCTCGCTTTTGGGACAATCGCCACTTGTGCAGAACGGCGGATGGACCTACTTTCAAGCTGTCGCTGCGGATAGGCGCGGCGGGATCGAACGGAAGGAGACCGGATGGAGAGCACAGCTGTTCCCGCTCCAGGTTCGCAAGACCCCGTCGCCCCGCCTGCCGGCAGCACCACGGACAAGGGGCTGAAGAAGAACGCGATCGGCTTCGTCTCCAGCGTCGTCATCGGCGTCGCCTCGACGGCGCCCGGCTACAGCCTCGCCGCGACCCTCGGCTTCATCGCCGCCGCCGTCGCCCTGCAGTCGCCGGCCATCCTGCTGATCAGCTTCGTGCCGATGTTCCTCGTCGCCGCCGGCTACTACTACATGAACAAGGCCGATCCGGACTGCGGCACCAGCTTCTCCTGGGTGACCAAGGCGATGGGGCCGCAGCTCGGCTGGATCGCCGGCTGGACGATCGTCGTCGCCGACGTGATCGTGATGGCCAACCTGGCGCAGATCGCCGGCCTCTACACCTTCGAACTCTTCAGCTGGACGGCGGCGGCGGAATCGACCGCCGCCGTAACCGCGGTCGGGGTGATCTGGATCGCGATCATGACCACGATCGTCGTGATCGGGATCGAGCTCTCCGCACGCACCCAGGTCGGGCTGCTCGCGGCGGAGATCCTCACTCTCGCCATCTTCGCCGTCGTCGCCTTGGTCAAGGTCTACTCCGGCGATGCCTTGCCCGGCTCGATCGACCCGAGCTTCTCCTGGATCAACCCGTTCAGCCTCAGCCCCAGCGAGATCTCCGCCGGAATGCTGCTCGCGGTTTTCATCTACTGGGGCTGGGACACGACCGCGACGGTCAACGAGGAGACCGAAAATCCCGGCGAGGCTCCGGGCCGGGCCACGGTCGTCAGCACCTTGATCCTGCTCGGCATCTATCTGATCGTCGCGATCGCGGCCCAGGCATACGCGGGCGTCGACGAGCTGGTCGCGAACCAGGAAGACGTGCTCAGCTCGCTGGGCCGGGAGGTCTTCGGCTCGCCGCTGGACAAGATCCTGATCATCGCCGTGCTCTCCTCGGCGGCGGCGTCGACCCAGACGACGATCCTGCCGACCGCCCGCACGACGCTCTCGATGGCGCGTGCCAACGCGATGCCGAAGAGCCTCGGCAAGGTCCATCCCCGCTTCCTCACCCCGCACATCTCGACCGTGCTGATGGGTGTCGCCTCGATCCTCTGGTACGTCGGCCTGACCCTAGTCAGCGAAGACATCCTCTTCGACTCGCTGGCCGCCCTGGGCCTGATGATCTCCTTCTACATCGGCCTCACCGGCTTCGCCTGCGCGATCTACTACCGGCGCGAGATCTTCCGTAGCGTAAAGAACTTCTTCTTCGTCGGCCTCGGCCCGCTGATCGGCGGCCTGATCCTCTTCTACCTGCTGATCAAGAACGGGATCGAACTCTCCGACCCGGCCAATTCCGAATCGGGCAACTCCTGGTTCGGAATCGGGCCGCCGCTTGTGATCGCTGTCTTCTTCCTCGTGCTCGGGGTGCTGCTGATGTTTATCCAGTGGCGAGCCGTGCCGTCGTTCTTCCGCCGCAAGCGGGAGGTGGCACCGGCTGGATTCCTCGAGGGCGAAGCGGTTCTGGAGCCGGTCCCGATCGCCCGCGATGAGGGAGGTAAATGAGATGGGCCAAATAGTTGTCGGCTACGACGGCTCGGATTGCAGCCGAGCGGCGCTCGCTGAGGGATTGCGGACGGCGAAGGCGCTGGGCGACGAGACCGTTGCTGTCTTCGGCTACTCGCCGCCGGGGCTCTGGGGCGGTGAGATCGTCGAACACGAGGAGGCGATCGAAGAACGCGGGATGAAGGTGCTGGAGGAGGCCAAGCATCAGGCCGAGGCCGCGGGCGCGACGATCGAGCTCGAGCTGGTCGCCAAGCGGGGCTCAGAGGCGATCGTCGACGTGGCCGAGAAACGCGATGCACGGATGATCGTCGTCGGCAGCTATGGGGATGCGCCGCTGAAGGGGATGATCCTTGGGTCGACCCCTAACAAGTTGCTGCATATCGCTGACCGGCCGGTTCTGGTGGTTCCCGCTCAGCGGTAGGTGGGGGGCGTCTGGGGTGGGGTCCCCAAAACGCTCGGCAGGAGCCTCGCTTGAGTGTTTTGGGGACCCCACCCCAGACGCCCTTTCTCCTATCGGCCGATGTGGAAGCCGATCAGTTGCGGGATGCGAGCTAGGAGAGAACTGATTGGGTCGGGGCTTCGGTTCGAAAGCTCCGCCGCCTCCTTGCGCATGATTCCGGCTCGGATTGCCTCGCCGCCGATCCATTGGAAGGGCTCGGGGGGGACCCGGGGTGGCGAGGGGTCGATGAAGGGGAGGCGGGATGGCTCGTCGTTGCGGTCTAGGGCTAGGGAGGCGAGGGTGCGGCCGACCATGTGGGATGGGCCCACTCCGTTGCCGGTGTAGCCGGCGGCCACGAAGGCGCGGCCACCCTGCAGAGGAAGGACGAGAGGAAGGTGGGTTGGCGAGGCGTCGATTGGGCCGCCCCAGGCGTGGGTTATGGCGCGGCCCTCGAGTCCCGGGAAGTAGTCCCATAGATGTGCAGCGGTTAGTGAGACGACCTTAGGGTCCAGCTCGGTGTTGCCGTGCAGGCGGGCGCCCACTCCTATGTGGCCGCCGCCCCAGCCGAAGGCGATGCGGCCGTCGGGCGTGGTGCGGAAGTAGTTGATCAGGGCGCGGCTGTCGGTAATGCACTCGCCGCCGGTCCAACCGATCTGCTCGAGCAACTCCGGCACCGGCTCGGTGAGGACGATGTGGGACGAGGCGACGGAAAGCCGGTTGTGCAGTGGGCCGCCGGTCGCCTTGGCCGCGGCACCGACCGCCAGGACGGCGCGCTGCGCCCGGACCACACCCCCCGAGGTGTGCACCTCGACACCCATCCCAGAGCCGACAACCTTGCTCGCCGGCGAGTGCTCGTAGACCTCGACCCCGCGGGCTCGCAATCGCTCGCGCAAGCCGAGCGCAAGTCGAGCCGGCTGCACAGTCGCGGCCTTTGAGTAGTAGGCCCCGCCTCGAAACGCAGGCGAGGCGCAGTGCTCCGCCACCTGTGCCGGCGAGAGCGGCTCGATCGCATCCTCCGCACCAAGCTCCCGACAGGCATCGAGCGCCTTGGCCAAAACAGCATCGTGCGCCTCGGCGGTCGACACCTGCAAATACCCGCCGTGCGTGTACCAAGCATCAACCCCCTCGCCCTCGCAGAATTCCCCAATCCCAACCGCAGCCGCTTCCGCCGCCCGAGCGACAGCCAGCGCCCCGACATCCCCCCACCGCTCCCGCATGCTCGCCAGCGAAAACCACATCAGGTTGCAGAACCCCCCATTCCGCCCACTCGGCCCGAACCCACACCGATCGGCCTCGAGCAAAACCACAGACGCCTCGGGCTCAAGCTGCTTCACATGCCAGGCAGCCCACATCCCGGTGTAGCCACCACCAACGATGACCACATCCGCATCGCGCTGCCCCACAAGCTCCGGAGCAACCTCAACGCCCGGAGCCTCTTCCAACCAGTACCCGTAAGCATCGTGCTTCACGAGCACGAGTCTGGCAGGAGGTCGGGAGTGCCTGGCACTCCCGACCTCCCCCCTAAACTCTCGCCCGTGCCCACCTTCGACGCCCTAGCCGACCTCCCACTAGAGATCGAGGGCTACGAGCTCCAGCCCCTCGAGCTCCACCTCCCCGCCTTCGAACGCCTCTGCACCGTGATCCACATCTGGGGCGCCGGCGAGGACGGCCTCGGCGAGGACGTCACCTACGACGCGGTCGACCACATCGCCCTCCAGGATGCCGGCCCAACGCTCGACCTGACCGGCTACGCCACGCTCGGCGAGTTCTGCGAGCTGATGGGCGACCTCGACACCTTCCCAGCCGAGCCCCAGCGCGACGTCTCGCGCCTCTACCGTCGCTGGGCCTTCGAGTCCGCGGCGCTCGACCTGGCACTGCGCCAGGCGGGCAAGGGGCTCGCCGAGGTCGTCGGCCGCGAGCCGCGCCCAGTTAACTTCGTCGCCTCGATGCGGCTCGGCTCCGAGGACAGCCCCTCCTCGATCGAGACGCTGCGGCGCAAGCTAGACCCCTACCCAGACCTCCGCTTCAAGCTCGACCCCACCAATGACTGGACGGATGAGCTGATCGCTGCGCTGGTCGAGACCGGCGCGGTCGATTCGCTCGACCTGAAGGGGCAGTACAAGGGCACCGTGGTCGACGTCGAGACCGACCCCGAGCTCTACGCCAAGCTGATCGAGGCCTTTCCCGACGCCTGGTTGGAGGACCCCGACGTCAACGACGAGACCCGGCCGATCCTCGAGCCGGTCCGCGATCGCCTCACCTGGGACGCGCCGATCCACTCGATCGCCGACATCGAGGCGCTGCCCTGGTCCCCGAAGATGGTCAACATCAAGCCCTCGCGCGTCGGCGGCCTGCGCCAGCTCTGCGAGGCCTACGACTACTGCGCCGAGCACGGCATCGGTGCCTACGGCGGCGGCCAGTGGGAGCTCGGCGTCGGCCGCGGCCAGATCCAGGTCCTCGCCTCGCTCTTTCATCCGGATACCCCCAACGACACATCGCCCCGCGGCTACAACGAGGCCGATCCCCCTCCCGGACTTCCCGCCAGCCCGCTGGATCCCAAATTGAGCAGAACGGGCTTCCGCTGGGACGACGCATGAGGGATTGGGTGTCCCTCGAACGGGCGGATACTCAAAGTCATCGCGCTAAATAGCGCGATGACTTGTTCGGGCGAGGGACACCCAATCCCTCATTTCCCCACTTCGGCCAACCGAACTTTTCTTTTCGGCTACGTTGCGAGAACCAGCCCCGTCGAGAAGGAGAAGAGATGGCCGAGAAGAGTTTTGCCGACGCGCTCAACGAGCAGATCGCCAACGAGTTCGCCGCCTCGCAGCAATACGTTGGAGCCGCGGTCTACTACGACGCCGAAACGCTGCCTCGCCTCGCCGCCTTCTTCTACCGCCAGGCGCTGGAGGAGCGCGAGCACGCGATGATGATGATCCAGTACCTGCTCGACGTCGGCGAGGGAGTCCACATCCCCGACATCAAGGCCCAGGAGACGACCTACTCCGACGGCAGCGCCCCGGTGCGGATGGCGCTCGAGCAGGAGAAACGGGTCAGCGATGAGATCTTTGCCCTCTTCGAACTGGCGCGCGAGGTCAAGGACTACCGGGCCGAGCAGTTCCTCCAGTGGTTCGTCAAGGAGCAGGTCGAGGAGGTCGCGCTGATGGGCGACCTCCTGAACGTGGTCGAGCGCTCGAAGGAGAACCTGCTGCTGGCCGAGGACTACATCGCTCGCGAGAACCTCGGCGAGGAGAGCAGCGATCCGACCGCGCCGCCGATGGCCGGCGGCGCAGGCTAGTCCCCTTCGCTGATGGCGACGAGTGCGCTCGCCGCCAAAGCGCCTTCGTTGAAGGCGACCACGCGGACTTGCTGGATCGCGTGGTCAGGATCTTCAATCGTCAGTTCGTAGTTGCCGCTGAGCTGACCGGAGAGCTTCCCGACCGAGCGCCCGCCTTCGAGCAGGTCTTCGCGATCCGCACCGGCGTAGGCAATCAAGCTCGTTTCCGGGTTTGTGCCGGCGCCGAAGTGCAGCTCGATCACGTTGCCGTTGCGCTCGGCACTGACGATCACCGGTTTCTGCGGCGAGGCCGACGCTCCGGTTTCGTGGACACCGGCTTCGGCCACGGTCCTGCCTCCGTCTGCGGCGTCGATCAGTCGCCAGACGGAGTTGCTGTCGCGCCGCAGCCGCAGATCCTGACCGGGACTCAAGGTGAGCTCGGGGAACCTGGCGACCCTCAGCTTGTCCTCGGCGCGAACTGCGACGAAGACCTCGGGGTGCGCAGTCCGGTCGGTGCGGATCGTCGCCCGATCGACCCCCTGAGGTGCACCAGCCGGCGGAGTTGGCGCGGCAAGCACCGCCGGCACCATCGGGCCATGCCGTGCCGGCCTACCGCCGATCCGCAGGTTCTGGTCGCCGCCGTCTTCGAGGCCCGATGCGAAGAAGGCGTCCAGCGTTTTCTGGTCGCAGGCAACCATGTAACTGCCTTCCGGCGGGCGCTGCCACCAGTCGTCGCAGTTACGGAATAGTTCGTTCAAGCGGCCGCCGGCCTGGCCAAGCGCGCTGGCGGTTTCGGGGTCGGTGAGAAGTTCTTTGCCGAGCTCGGGTGGCGCCGGTGGCTCGACACCGGCGCACGGTTGCGGATTACGCAGGTCGAACTTCTGTTGGTACAGCGGCGACGTGGGGCCGTCGGCGTGAAATTCACTCCAAGGCGAAGAGAGATGCGGGGCGTAGCCGAGGTGACCGGGCCAGCACGCCCACCAGGTGCGGGCAAGATCCAGGGCGGGGATCGTCGAGCCGAGTTCATAGTCGGCGCTGGGCCTGCAGGAGAAGTAGTCATCGGGAATATCGACGTTCACCCCGTGCACGTTCGCGCTGCGGAACTTGCGCCCGCACGATTCATAGGTGGCGTGACTGCCTTTCGCGGCGAAGCCAACCGGGTGATCACCGTTTCGCTGCAGGGCGCCCTCGTTCCAGGTGAATCGCTCACCCTCGTCGCGGTGCCTGGGCATCCAGACGTAGACGGGCTGGCGCTTATGGGCCGAGAGCAGGATCGACATACCCTCGATGTCGCCCTCGTGCAGGTCCGTGTTGACGCTCGCCAAGCCGAAGGGTGAGTGCGCTTCCAGGTAGTTGAAGGGAAAGAAGAACCAGTACTGGAGGGTCACCGGCCGGTCCGGATCGCGGCCGGTCACGTAGTAATAGATGCGCGCGGCGGTGCCCGGGGCGCCGCTCTTCAGCGCCGCGGCCACTCCGTCGCGCTCCTGCTCGGGATCGCTGTTATCAGCCGGATAGTCGAGGTAGGCGAGTCCCGAGCCGGAGGCCCAGGGAAGATCGCGGATGTGGGCCGGTTTGCACAACGCGCCCTTTTCCGTGGCGAAGCAGGTGCGCTTCTGGCCCAGGCGCAGCAGATCGACGGTCCGAACTGCGACCGGCCAGAACTCATCGTGCTTTTCCAGCATCAGGTTGGGCTCGTAGCGGCTGGCCAGGCCTTCCGCCCGCGCCGGATTGGCGACGGGCGGGGTCACCGGTTCAGCTTCTTCTCCACCCCCGCAGCCGGCCAGGACGGCGGTTGCTGAGATTGCCAGAACCAGAGCGCGATTTGATCTGCTCGTACGGATTACTTTTCGAAATCTATCCCAGCCAGCCGGCTCGCTTGCGCATGCTTTTAATCCGGCGGAACTCAGCGATGTCCTCGCGCAGAGCCGCCGGCGCAGGGGCGGGCAGGAAGCGGGCGGGCAGCGGCGACTCGACCACGCCGGTCTCGCTGCTGGTTACCCGGTAGGCGCGGGCTCCCCTCCGCGCGGTCACCGCCGAGGGGGCCCCGGGGCCCTCCCAGATCAGGCCGGCGTAATCGTCCAGGCCGTAGCCGTCGGGCATGCCGTTGCCGACGGCAGCGAGGTAGGCGGCGCGGCGCTCGGGCTCGTTGTTGTAGTGGACGCAGAGGCTGCCACCGAGCAGGCCGAGACCGGCCTCGGCGGCGGGGTGGCCGGAGGACTTCGTGATGCCGGCCTCGAACCAGCACATCGCGCCGGCGCTCTGGCCGGCGAGGACGACACCCTGGCGCCAGGCAAGGCTGAGAATCGCCTCCAGTTCGTGCGCCTCCCAGACCGCCAGCAGGTTGACCAGGCTGCCGCCGCCGACGTAGATCAGGTCCTGGGCGAGCAGGTGGTCGCGCAGCGCCATCGGCCGGCGGCCGAGGCGGAAGAGCGAGAGGTCCGAAGGGTCGCAGGGGCGCTCGCCGAAGGCGGCGTAGAAGCGGCCAATCTGCTCGGAGGTGTCACCGCTGGCGGTCGGCAGGATGCAGATCCGCGGCCGCCGGCCGGCCCGCTCGGTCGCCAGCCGCAGCATCAACTCGCTGACCGCGCGATCGGGCGGTCGCGAGGTGAAGTCGTGGCCGCCGAGGGCGAGGATGCGCGACACCATCTGCCGCTACGCCGCCGACGCCGTCGAGAGCGACGCCGAGGTGGCCCCGGGCAGGCGGGTGACCGGCGCGGCATCGCCCAAGTACGCGGTCGCCAAGCGCATCTCGACCACGCGCTCACCGGCCGCGTCGAGCCGATAGCCGCGCGCGGCCGGCCGCGAGGCGACGACGCGGTTCAGCTCGCAGCCGATGAAGTGCAGGCCGGCGCTGTCCTCGGCGGCGTAGCCCGGACGCATTCCCTCGCGCAGCATCTGGTGGTAGGAGAGGCGGCGCTCGGAGGTTGGCTCGTAGTGGACGCAGTTGCTGAACGGCAGGAACCCCAGGCCCTCGACCCGCTGCGGCGCTCCGTGGAAGCCGCTGACCGCTTCCTCGAACCAGCACAGCGAGCCGGCGGAGAGGCCGCAGAGGACGACTCCCGCTTCCCAGGCTTCGCGCAGGATCACGTCGATCCGGTGCGCCCGCCAGACCCCGAGCAGGCTGACGACACTGCCGCCGCCGACGTAGATCAGGTCCTGGGTGAGCAGGTGGTCGCGCAGTTCGGTCGGGCCCTGCTCGCGGCGGAAGAGCGAGATGTGGCTAGCCTCGCAGCGATCGGCGGGGAAGGCGCGGTAGAAGCGAACGACGTAGTGATCGGCGTCGCCGCTGGCCGAGGGCAGGAAACAGACGCGGGGGCGCTCGCGCCTGCAGAGCCCCAACACGTAGTCATCGAGCAGGGGATTTCCCGACTCCATCGAGAAGCCGCCGCCGCCGAAGGCGACGATTTGACGCGGCATCGTCTCCATCGACAAATGGTCGCGCCATGGGTGTCCCGGGCGGTTGTACAGCGGTCTGAGATTCGGACCGGTGCGATCGCCCCTTTGTACAGTCGCCGTGCCGCTGCAGATCTCGCGCATTCCACCGGCGTTCCTAGCCAATCAGGCGATTGTTAATTCCGGTACGGGATCGTCCACAGAGCACCTTAAGGGTGTACAATCGCGTTTACCTAAACACGGTTGTCTGCCGAGGAGCGCCCGCAGTGCCTCCGAGTTCTTCCCATCACAGCAAGGTTTCCGCCGCTCCCGCCAAAGATCTTGGCGCGCTGATCGAGCAAGAGCGACTGCCCGCCAGCCGCGAGGACTTGCCCGAGCCGCTGGTCATCCACTCACAGCGCGAACGGATCCTCAACTCGATGGCGCAGAGCTGCGCCAAGAAGGGCTACGGCGCGACCACTATCGCCGACGTCTGCGAGCCCGCGGGCGTTTCCCGCGCCACCTTCTACGAGCTGTTCAAGGACAAGGAGGACTGCTTTCACGCCGCGATGGAGCTGGCGTTGGCCGAAGCGATGGGGCGGATCGTCGCCGTCTACTCACCCGACAAGCCCTGGGCGACGATGGTCCGCGACGCCGCCGCCACCTTCCTCGACCTGCTCGCCACCCGGCCCGGCTTCGCCCGCATGGCCCTGGTCGAGGCGCCGTCCTCGGGCGAGCGCGCCTTCGAGCTCTACGCCTCCGGCAAGCGGGTGCTGCAGTCGCTGCTCGAACGTGGCCGCGACGATCCGGTTGAGGAACAGGCGATTCCCTCCAGCGCCGGGCGCGCCGCCCTCTCCGCCGCCGAGTCGCTGATCGTCGGCCAGATCCTCGCCGGCAATACGGCGCGCCTGGGCGAGCTGCTGCCCGACATCGTCTACATCACGATGGTGCCCTACCTCGGCCAAGAGGAGGCGTTGAGACAGTCGCGCCAAGCTGAGCGGGAAATCGCCCCAGCGGACGGCTGAGTGAGCGGTGGCACAGGCGGGGGGTGAGAAACGCGAGCGCTGGCGCCCGCCCCGGGGCCGCCACCGGCTGCCGCCCGAGGTCATTGCCCGCTCCCAACGCGAGCGCCTGCTCGAGGCCGCCGTGCGAGTCGTCGCCGAGAAGGGCTACGGCGCGACCACCGTCGCCGACCTGACCCGCGAGGCGGGCATCTCCCGCACCACCTTCTACGCGATGTTCGAAGACAAGGAAGCCTGCTTCCTGGCCGCCTACGACAGCGTCGCCGAGGCGCTGGTGCGGCGGATCGCGACGGCGTATGAGGCCGAGGAGCGCTGGCCACAGCGCGCCCGCGCTGGGCTGGCCGCGCTGCTCGAGGCGCTCGCCGAGGAGCCGGCGGTCGCCCGCCTGGCGCTGGTCGACGTCGGCGCCGCCGGTCCCGCGGCCCAGCGCCGCTACCGGGCCGCGCTGCAGCGGCTGACGCCGCTCTTCGAGGAGGGGCGGGATTTCGCCCCTGGAGGCCGCAGCCTGCCGGCGAACACCTCGCGAATGGCGATCGGCGCGGTCGCCGGACTAATCGCCGACGAACTAGCTGAGGGACGCGCGGAGTATCTGCCGAGTTTGCTTTCGGACCTGCTATTTGCCACGCTTGTGCCCTATATCGGCCCAGCGGCGGCAGCCAGGGAGGTGGGCGGAAACGAGTAGGTAAACGCTTACGTACACCATGCCGCTATGATGAAGGTACTCCGGAGTTCTCCACCAACCTGGGATTGGCCGATGGCATCTGAATCGCGGCGTGACCTCATCCTTGCGGCAATGATCCGCGTGGTCGGCAGCAAGGGATACAAGGAGACCTCGGTCGCCGACGTGATCGAGGAGACGCCCACGTCGCGCACGACCTTCTACAAGTACTTCGAGGACAAGCACGACTGCTTTCTGGCTGCCTACGACATGCTGGTCGAGCAGGTCTTCGCCGAGGTCATCGCCAACTGCGATGGCGACCAGTCCTGGCTGGAACGGGTCGAGACCGGCCTCTCGACGATCGTCAAACTCTTCGCCCTCGACCCCCAGTTGGCGCGTACGGCCGTGGTCGAGGTCGCCGCCGCCGGGGCCGATGCGCGCCAGCGGCACTGGAACGCGGTCTCCAGGTTCACCGCATACCTCGAGGACGGCCGCGAGCTTGCCGGCGGTCGCGAGCTGCCGGAGAACATCTCGCTGATGTCGGCCGGCGCCGTCTCCGGCCTGATCTTCGATGAGCTGCTGGCGGGGCGTGCCGCGCAACTGCAGGCGATGCTGCCCGACCTGCTCTTCGCGATGCTGGTGCCCTACATCGGGCCGCGGGCGGCGGCCGAGGAGATGCGCCGCGTCGCTGCGACTCGCTGAGGCGCCGGCGGCATCGCTTTCGCCGCGCCCATCTCGCGCCGTAGTTTGTGCCGCAGCCGGTGCAGGCGCACCTTGACCGTACCGTCGGGAAGGCCGAGCCGGCGCGCGATCGCCTCCTGGGTCAGGTCCTCGCTGTAGCGGAGCTGGATTAGCTGACGATCGCGCTCGTCGAGGCGCTTGAGCGCGGCGTGGAGGTCGGCGCGCTCGACCGTGGAGAGGATCTGCTCGTCCTCGGCCCCCTCCCAGGTCTCGACGCTTTCGACCGGATCAGGACGCACTCGGGAGTGCTGGCGGAAGGCCTCGTTGCGGACGATCGTCCCCAGCCACTCCTTGCGCCGGGCGCCGTCGCGCAGGGTCGAGCGGCGGCGCCAGGCGCGCAGCAGGGCGTCCTGGGCAATGTCCTCGGCCTCGCTCGGGTTGCTGGTGTAGTGGTAGGCCATGCGCACGCAGAAGCGGTGCGCCTCCTCCCACTCCCAGCCGTCGTCAGAACTCGATTTTTCAATGAAGGAAACGTTGATTGCTCGACCGTACTACTTCTAAAACCAAAAAGGTGAATTTTAGTGCTGAAACTTTCTTGATCGGACTTCAGGTCTCCTTTTTGTGGCGGTCACAGCATCGACAGACACGGGTGGAGATTGGGCCGAGCGCACCTATGAGGCGATGGCGCCGGTCTACGACGACATCACCGCTCACCATGACTACGAGGGCTGGCTCGCCGACCTGCTGAAAGTACTGGCGCAGCACGGCCTGCAGGGCAAGCGCCTGCTCGACGTCGGCTGCGGGACGGGCAAGAGCTTCATGCCGATGCTGCCGCGCGGCTGGGAGGTGACCGGGTGCGACATCTCCGCGGCGATGCTCGACCTCGCCCGCGAGAAGACCGAGGCGGTTCGTCTCGAGCTCGCCAACATGCTCGCGCTGCCCCGCTTCGGCGAGTTCGACTTGATCTGGGCGCTCGACGACGCGATCAATTACCTGCTCAGCCCGGCGGAACTAGAACGGGCGCTGGCCGCGATGCGGGCCAACCTGGCGCCGACCGGGCTGCTCCTCTTCGACGTCAACGAGCTACTCGCCTACCGCACCTTCTTCGCCGAAACCGAGGTGGTCGAGCGCGGCGGCCGGCGGCTGGTCTGGAACGGGCTGGCGGCAGAGGACGTGGCGCCGGGATCGATCTGCGAATCGCGGCTCGAAGTATTGTCGGGCGATGGCGACGCTGAGTCCAGCGAGGCGCCGGTCCTGACCCACCGCCAGCGCCACTTTCCCGAAGCGGAGGTGCTGGCGGCATTGGAGGGGGCCGGGCTCGAGTGCGTCGACGTCTACGGAATGTACATCGACGGGATTTTGAAACAGCCGCTCGACGTATCGACTCACACCAAGGCGATATATATCGCCCGCGGCGCCGGGGCCTAACTGCTTATGCGGAGAGCACGAGCTGCGTCGTACGCTAGAAGATCTGGGCGTCGAGAAAGCCGGCGATCAAGACCAGCCAGCCGCCGATCTCCGCAACGATAAGGCTGGCCATGAAGGCCTCGAGGCCGCGACCCGGCCGGCGAAACTGGTTGTCGGTATCGCGCTTCAAGCCGTGCGCCATGTAGCCAGCGACGGCCGCGTAGAAGTAGAACGCAAGCGCGCCCGCGGCGAGCAGGTTGACCAGCGCGCCCCAGCCGCTCAGCTCGACGAAGGTGGCAACGAGCAACAGGGCAAAGCTGTACATCAACGCCGCCCGATGGGCGATGTCCGTGTACGGATGCGCCAGACCCTCCTCGGAGGCATCCATCTGCCGGAACTTCATCACCCCCAGCAGCAGCGCCCAGAGGAACATCAGCGCCGAGGCCAGCAGCACGACCTTCGTATCGTCTCCCAAGATCACCAGACCTGGATACCAGCTAGGAGGAAGCAATGTCGCCAGCAATAACCATCACCGGAGTCGATTTCGCCACCGTCTTCGTCAAGGACTACCCGGCCGCGGTCGAGTTCTACAGCGGCATCCTCGGCCTCGAGCACTCGGCCGATTACGGGAAAATTCCCGGCGGCGAGTTCGAGACCGGCAACCTGACGCTGCAGGTGTTGGATTCAGCCGCGATCGGCCGCGAGTTTCAGGCCAGCGGCCACCCGATCGCCTTCCACGTCGAAGACGTCGAAGCGGCCCGCGCCGAGCTCGAGTCAAAGGGCATCGAGTTCCTCGCCGAGACGATGGACAGCGGCGTCTGCCACATGGCCCACTTCACCGACCCCGACGGCAACGCCCTGATGCTCCACCACCGCTACGCGCCGCGGGACTGAGCGGCTTGGCAGCGGACGTCAGACTATCCCGAGGTCGGTGACATCGAAGAGGCCGTCCTCGTTTGCCCGCATCTCCGTGACGCGGGCTTCGCCACCACGCGCGGGCTCGAGGATCGAGACCCGCACGAAGGTCCGGTCGCGAAGGGCGGGAATGCGGAAGCCGACTTTGACGTGAACGAGGATCGCCGAGCCGATCGGTGGTTGCGCCTTACCCGTTGCGAACGCCCGCCAGCGGGCTCCAGCGTCGCTGCGCAGGCGCAGCCAACTGGGCAGGTCGAGGTAGGACTTCCCCTTCTTCACCCAGCACGCCAGATCCTGATCGCGCGAGGCCGAGTGGTGCCGCGGCAGGGCGAAGCGAAGCGTCTTCTCGGTGGGCAGATAGCCCGCTGAGTAGAGCCCGGTCAAACGCCGGTGTTCCTCCCGGCGGTCCCAGTTGAGGTCCAGGCGGTCGATCAGCCAGGCACCGACCCCGAGCAGGCCACCGACGGCGAGCATGACCAGGGCCACGAGGACGGCGTTCCCAGGACTGGCGGACCAGGTCGAGCTCGCCAGAACGGCCGCGATGACGACGCCGAGGAGGGCAAGAGGAAGCAAGGTGACGACCCGCAGCAGCGATCCAGGCAGCCGGGCGAGGACGCTCACGAACACGAGCAGAAAGGCGGCGACCAACAGCGGCGTCGCCGTCTGGGTCAGATCCTTGCCGGATATGGCTTCGTTCTGATGCAGAAACGCGATGCTGAAATACGCGGTCGATGCGGCCGACATCAGCACCGTGACGATCGCGAACAATTCGAACACGGCGGTTCCCGATTTCCGCCGCCCACCGAAAAACAGCGCGAAAATCGTGCCGACTCCCAGCGCTCCGGCAAGGGGCACCATGGCCTGCAGGGCGGCGCGGTCGCCTTCGCTCAACAGATGCTGTTTCATCGGCGAATCCTTCCTCGACAGGCACGCGTTTCCACCGAGTCCATTTCGCCGAGGTGGCCGGCAGCCCTCCCGGTTGCAGTGAAGTGCGGGCAAAGGGCACGAGTTCCGCTCAGGCTGCTACCTCCGCGATGCCCTGGCGCCAGCTCGGATGGTGCGGCTGCCAGTCCAGCTCCCGCTTGGCCTTCTGGTTTGACGCGCCCCTGACCTCGGTCATCATCACCGCCGCCGCCTCGCCGGCCAGCAGCCGGCCCGCCCAGCGCGGCACGTGGCGGGGTGGCTTGGCGCCGAGGGCACTGGCCACGGCTGGCAGCCACTCGCGGACCGGTGCCGGCTCGTCGTCGACGACGTTGTAGATGCCGGGCCGTCCCCGCTCGAGCGCGGCGACGGTCGCCTCGGCGGCATCGGCGATGTGGATAAAGGACCAGACGCCGGCGCCATCGCCGACCACCGGGAACTTGCCGCGGCGGATCATCTCGGCGTTTTCGCCGCCGGGCGCGAGCGAGGTGCCGGGACCGTAGAAGCCGCCATAGCGGAGCACGATTCCTTCGGCCCACTCAGCACCGGTGACTGCATCCTCGACGTGGCGGATCGCCTCCAGCGTGCGCCATTGGCAGATTGTGGGTGGGGAGCCAGAAGGCCCCCATTGGGAGTTGACCTTCCGCGCTTAGAGCTTCGCGCACTCCTTGCACAACGGCCGCCCGCCGTCGCCGGAATCGCGGTGCCAAGGTTTGATCAGCTTGCCGTCCGGGCAATCGGAATCGTTGTGGTAGACGTTTCGATGCTCCGGCGGATACTCCAGGGAGCTCGTGCGGAACGGCGGGATCTTCGACATTTCGTCGGTCCTTTCTGTTGCTCTTCCCCCAGCCGCGCCACGCCAATGGACGGCAATAGGCCTATTGGGGTTCAATCTAGAACGGCCGAAACTTTCAGGTTCAGGCTCAAATTTGAGTTGGTGGAGAACTGCAAAGCCGTCCAAATGCAGGCGCGTCAAGGAACGGGAGCGACGGGACTCGAACCCGCGACTCCGGCGTGACAGGAGCGACCTGGCAGAGTCCAAAAAGGGGCAGATTCCCCTATTTAATGGGGAATGAAGCAGATCCGTCGGTGCGCGGTTGGATTCGCGCGATAGCCGCAGCTTGCGGCCGATTTGCTCCGATTTGGGCAGTTCTGTCCAATGGATCGGTCGCCCAATTCCTAGCCCGGCGGAGGGGTAGGTCAGATGTGCATAGATATAGGGAGAGATGAAAATGACCGCCCCATCAGCATCAGCCGCTCGACTACCGGCTCGCTGTCTGCCAACATTGTTGGCATGGAGTTGCACGCCCATGTCAAGCTCAGCGGCGACCGAGCTGGCGAGTACGTCGTCACCGAGGAGCGCCCGGACGGGTCCCTCACCCTCGTGCCCGATACCTCGTTTGAGGCAATCCGCAAGCGCCTTGGCACCGAGCCGGGAACCCTGGCTGATTTTGAAGCCGAGTACGGCCCGGTGCAGTCCCCCGACGGCGAGGGGTAGCCGATGAGCGACAAGCAGGCGGGCCACGCCCCTGCGCTTTTCGACAATGCAGCTTTCGCTGAGGATCTAAACCGAACCAGCGATACAGGCCGCGATGTCGCGCTCGCTGCAAGGAGGGAGTACGAGCAGGAGGGAGCGCCTCTTGCGGATCTACTCGCCTGCGACGAGGAGGGGCCGGAAGGAACCGCGCTCGTCCATTGCATGAAGGTCTACCTGCCTCCCCCCGACGGCTCCAACGGCAAGTTCGGCATGGTCTTCCGTATCGAGCTGCGTGGAGGTAAAGCGGTCCTAGTCTTCGCCGCTTTCGGCGTCCGCCACCAACCACGAGACTCCCATGCGCCCACCGTCTACGAGATCGCCCACCAACGGCTTTGTAGTTAGCCCGCCCATCGCTGACCAATGAAACTCTCGCCGTCTTGGGTTCTGACCGGGCCATTCCTTAGATAGCGGCTCTCATATCTCCTGCCCTGTACCTGGGTCGTACCAGCTCTCGCAGTTGGCCCGATCCGCCGGTTCGCCCAAGTCACAAATTGATAGCCCCGCGCGCGGGTCATGGCCACGTACATCAGCCTGCGTTCCTCTGAAAGGTCCCCATTTGACCGTGGGATTACACCGTCCTCAGCTCCAACGACGATGGACGCGGTCACAGTGAGGCCCTTAGACATGCTCATGCTCATGAAGCGGACGCCATCCGACTGCGCCTGCGCCCGGTCCTTTGCAAGGGGTTGAACGAGGCCCATATATCGCCCGAGGGGAAGTCCTTCTTCCATGAGCTCGTCGACATCCAACAGTAGATCACCAAGCTCCTGCGAAATCGCGGCAGGCGGATCGTCATTAAACGCCTCCACAATCCATGCACCCCAGCAACCATCCTCAAGCTCCTCCGGCAAGTCCTGTCGGTCAATCCAGGCGAGACATTCCTCAACTCGCGTGCGAGCAACCTCACGGGAGGCTGTGGGAGCCTCCGCGAAATCGCGTTCGTAGGCAGTAAGTAGGGCCTCGGCGAATGTTTTCTGCTCGTCAATTGCTCGCCTATATATCGCTTCCATAAAGGCCCTACCAATTCCGCGGGTCAGGCTCATGAGACCCGCCCAAGCCAGCGAGTCATCCCGACTTGCCAGCAGTCTGAGCAGCAACACGACCACGCGATTCTCGTGGTCATTCATTACGTCATCCACCCAGGACGGGTCGAATACCGGAGTGCCTCCTTCCTCAAGGTGCTCCTTAATCGGACTGCTGAACGTATTGTTGTAGTCACCGCGAAACAGGACGATGATCTCCGAAGGATCTAGGCCCTCATCCTCAATAAGATGTTCGACCAGACTCGCAACGCCCCTTGCCTCACTTTGGGCCGAGCGGAAGCTTAGTAGGGCACACTCTCCAGCCGGGGCAGTTGAGGCCGGTTCAAGACGCGGGCGCTCAGGATCACGCTCAGGCTCACCCTCAATAACGTGGCGCGCCCATGCGATTATGTCCGATCCACAGCGATGACTGATGGTTAGCGCGTAGTCTTCGGCATTCTCATAGTCTGCGGGAAACCGGCGAATACCATCGGGGGCCGCCTTTCTAAACGAATAGATTGATTGCTCGTCGTCGCCCACTCCCAGGATGGAAGTTCCCCGGTCAGCAAGAAGCCGCAGAACTCGCAGATCGCAGGCGTTTAGGTCTTGGTACTCGTCTACGACCAGGAGGTCATACTCAAGACCCTCCAAATCTGCATGCGCCTCAAGCGCCCGGCGCAGTAGGTCGGGGAGCTCTGCTAGAAGGGTGTAGCCGTACACTCGCCTATGCTGATCCCATACTCCGAGAAATCGATTGCGTATTTGGTCGTCGATGTCTGGGTTTGGGTGCTCCTCCAGCGACTCCCAGTTCGCAGCCATCTCTGGGAGTAGGCGCTTCTTTACGAACGTCGCAGTCACTCCTGTCATCGCGGCCAAATCCGGGCGTATTAGGTTTGCCAACTCCCAATCATCCGCAATACGCAGTGGTCGGGGAAAGTCTGCTGAACCTGGATTTCTAAGCAGCGCAGCAACGGCAAACGAATGAATCGTGCTGGGACGCTCGACCGTGCTCTCTGGATGCTCGGACACCTTGAGCGCCAGCTCCGCTGTGGCCGCACGAGTAAAGGTCAGCAAGCGAATGCGCGGAGCTTCATCTTTTGAGATCAGGTCTGAGATCAAGGCAACAACCGATGCACTCTTTCCAGTGCCCGGTCCAGCAAGTATCCGGCCGCTGCGGGCGGGATCGTGCCCAAGGATTGCTCGCTGCTCAGAAGTCGGCTCGTAGTCAGTCACGGCTTATCGCCTCACGCTCAGTCGGTGACACCGCGCTCTCGAAGCCATTCCCAGACCTCTTGCTCTAGCCAACCGTCTCGTCCCTTCACAACCGGGCAAATAAAGAGTCGATCGTCGGCGTCAAGCACCGACAGCAAGTGTTCACGCCACGCAGTCGGGCTGTATGTCGTCTCGATAAGCCACTGGGAGTACAAGGGGCGCAGAAAGCTGGTTGCGCCATCTTCGATTGCTTTGGCAACGGCGTGGTAGGACGACGGACGCTCATGGTTATTCAGGTCGTAAGAGATCAAGAGAACCATTGGAAATTTCCTCGGGCGTCGGACGCACGCTGGGCTCAGGCCGCCTGGGCCACCCAAGCCTCGCCTGTGCGGTACGACGCGAGTTCTATCGGAATACGCGATGACGCCTCGGCCTCGCAGGATGCGGCTTGGAAGGGATGAGTATATAACACTTATTTCCTGTAGACTTATAGTTGTCTAGCTGGCACGCTCGGCGCGTGTCGGAGAAGGCTCTACAGGCTCTTGGCGAAGCGATACGGGCACGACGGGCAGAAATCGATGGCCTCTCCCAGGAGGGGCTGGCCGATCGTGCCGGGATGCACCGCACCTACGTCAGCGAGATTGAGCGCGGGTTGCGGAATCCGAGCTATCGGAATCTCGTCAAGCTGGCGGCGGCATTGGAATTGCCGCTGTCAGAGCTTGTCGCCCAGGCTGAACGGCTTTAGAGGCTTCGAGCAAGACAGACAACGCAAATGCCCCGGGCGGCGCGTGAACGCCCCCGGGGCCGGCACAGGAGGTATCAGCTCCCATGCAGGATCAGCCTATTCAGGGCCGCCCGGATTCGGGCGGCTGCTCTCCTACGTTCGCTGAAGACATTCGCGATCAGAGCGTGGTCTTGACCCACGTTCTACTGCTGCACCCGACGCATCTCAAATTGCCCGATCTCGCTCGTGAGATCACGGCGGGGTCGGAGGATGCTGCCGAAGGCGACCGGATCGAGCGCGCGGTGCGCGACCTGACCGGTATCGGACTCCTCTACTGTGCGGATGGCTTGGTGCTGCCAACGCACGCCGCAATTCGCTTCGAGGAGCTGCTTGGAGGCGTGTCTTGAATGTGCCGCCCGCTCCCCAGGATCTCAAGCTCCAGTTCGGAAAGAACCTCGCCCGCTGCCGCAAGCGTGCCGACCTCTCCCAGGAAGAGCTGGCGGTGCGCGCCTCGCTTCATCGCACGGCGGTCGGCCAGCTGGAGCGTGGCGAACGGGTGGCCCGGGTGGACACGCTCGTCAAGCTCGCTGGGTCGCTCGGCAGTCCCCCGGGCGAACTGCTCGACGGGATGGGTTGGGACCCCGGTGGGACGCGACTTGGCCAGTTCACGGCGCGGGGTTGAGGGCGATGGCCGAACCGAGGCCAAACCAAAAGGCAAATTCACTCCGCCACCAAGCCCGGCCACAACCAGCAACCAGCCAAGCAGCTCAAAGTCAAATCCCCCAGCCAACAAAACGCCTTCAGACCCTGGCCCTCAGACAGTCCCCAGAGCCTCCCTGCAACCCCAACCCCTACAACCCGACACACTGGGAACCCCCCTTTTCGGGGGTTCGAGCGATGCAGCGGATCGGCTCCTTGGACAGTGCTATCGAGATGCCGTCCGCGCGCATCAAGCTCGATCCGCAGGCCACCGACGCAATCGCCCGGCGAGTGGTCGAGCTGCTCGAACAGCGAGGGCTCCAACGGCGGGAACTGGTCGACGCAGCCGAGCTGGCGCGGCGGCTCGGGATCGAGCGCTCTTGGGTGTACTCCCACGCGATCGAGCTGGGTGCGGTCAAGCTCGGCAGCGGATCGAAGCCACGGCTTCGCTTCGATCCGGAAGTGGCGGCGCGGGTGCTGCGGAGGGCTGGCGAGGGACCGGAGGCTGACCCGCCCGCCCGCTCAGGTAAGCGGGCGAGTCAGCCTCAGGGGTCGAAGGGAAGGGCGCAGTTGCTTCCGATTCGAGGGCGGGGGGAGAACGGCTCGCCACCAGCGACTTAGGTGAGCGGTGGCACCGAAAGCGACAGGGCAGGTAGTCGTGCGGAAGCGCAACGGCGGAGGAAGGACGTTCGGCGTGCGCTTTGAGCCGGACCGGGTTTGACGGAGACCGTTTTAGTTGGATCCAATCTTCATTTTGAGGGAGATCCGTTGATCCCCCGCCGCAGCGTAGAGAGACTCGAACTCAGCAGGTGAGACATCGCCAAG
>Ga0157302_10000025_pt1 | contig 47482 bp, 42 predicted proteins | sample NitcycUS103311B2_FD_108381 | JGI IMG/M metagenome (GOLD analysis project Ga0157302, IMG submission 108381) | Soil microbial communities from Arlington Agricultural Research Station in Wisconsin, USA - Nitrogen cycling UWRJ-S103-311B-2 | ecosystem: Environmental > Terrestrial > Soil >... | reverse complement strand
ACCTGAGCGAACCGGATACTCATGAGCAGCGCTATTCGGCCGACTGAGGACTCCGCGCCGCGCAGCGTCCGCCGCCGCCTGGCGTGCGCGAGGAGATTCCGGGCGGACTCTCAGGGTTTAACGACCTCGAACTGGGCCATTAGGCCGTGGTCCTCGTGGTCGAGCATGTGGCAGTGGATGATGAATTTGCCGGTGTAGTCGGTGAAGCGGCCGGCGAGCAGGAGGCGTTCGCGGGGGTAGACGAAGAAGGTCTCCTTGAGGCAGTCTTCCCACGGCGGCGGTGGCTTGCCGTTGCGAGCGAGCAGGTACCAGTCGGTGGCGTGGATATGCATCATGTGGGCGACCTTGGTGCGGTTGACGATCTCCCAGGTCTCGATCGCTCCCAACTTTGGATGGGCGTCGGCACGGGCCGGGTTGAAGGTCCGCCCGTTGATCAGCCAGGTCGTCTGGAAGGCGCCGCCGATCGAGATCTCCCAGCTGTGTTTCGGCTTATGCGAGACGTGCTTGGTCCAGGCGGGCAGCGGCCGCAGCTTGCGCGGTACCCGGGTGCGATCCGGCAGGTGCTGGGAGTCGACCCGGAACTGCATGAGGGCGCCGATGTAGGGGTGGGTGCCGAGCGGGTTTCTGGCGCCGTGGCGCGACCCGCTGCGCAGCTCCACCCCCTCCCCCGCCGCAGCGGCAAAATCGACCACGACTTCGGCCCGCTCCCCCGGCCCCAGCATGATCTCGCTGCGTCGCACCGGTTTCGGCATCAGGCCGCTATCGGTGCCGATCTGGATCATCGGTGCGCCGTTGGAGAGGTAGAGGTTGTAGGGGCGGAACTGGGAGACGTTGAGGATGCGCAGGCGGTAGCGCTGCGCCGTCACCCGGTGGTGCGGCATGTAGGTGCCGTTGACGAGGACGTTGTGGGCATTAATCCCGTCGTTCGGCGGGCGCAGGTTGGTGAAGGGATCGGTGAGCTGGTTGCGGCGATCGAAGGAGCGGTCGGCGATCATCAGCGGGATATCGCGCTCGCCGCGCGGCAGCGGCAGGCTCCGCTCAAAATCGTCGTCGACGATCCACATCCCCGCCAGCCCGTGCCAGACGTTGCGAGCGGTGTGGTCAAGGCGGTGGTCGTGGTACCACTGGAAGGCGGCCCGTTCGGGCCGACCGTCCTCGATTAGGTCGTAGACGTAGGTTTTTCGACCCCCCGGATTGAGCAACAGGTCGTTGCCGGACTGCCGCGCCGAGAGACCGCGCGGGATATCGCAGTAGAAGGAGCGCGCGTGGGCCGGCGTCAGCCCGCCGGGCTGGCCGTCGAACTGGGTGCGGTTGTGACCGCCGTGCAGGTGGACGGTCAACTCCCCGACCGACCGCGGCAGTTCGTGGCGAAAGGTGACCTCGGTGCGCTGCCCGGCGGGGCGGCGGATCGTCGGCCCCGGGAAGCTGCCGCCGTAGGTCCACATCCGCGTCGGTGCGCCGGGCATGATCGGCACCTCGGCCTCGCGGATCGGAATCGTCAAGCGGGCGCCGGTCAGCTCTTCCGGGATCGGCAGGCGCGCCCGGAAGGGCTCGGCCGCGCGGGCTTGCGGCGAGGATCGACCACCCCGAGAGAGGAGAGCGCCGGGGCGAACTCCCAACGGCAAGGCCGTGGCAAGCGCGCCGCTACCCAGGGCGCCGAGAAATGCTCGGCGCCCCAGGCGAGGCGGATCTGAGGACTGCCCAGCCGTACGCTAGCTCGTTGCTACCGGGGCGGGCACAGGGGCCACCACTTCGATCGACCCCTGCATGAACGGGTGGATCGCGCACATGAAGTAGAGCGTGGTCCCGGCGACTGCCGAGACGGGCTGCTCAATCGAGGTTCCCGGTTTCTTTTCGCCGGTGAACCAGGAATCGCCCACCTTGGTCACGCTGCCGAGCGTGTCCCAGCCGTCGAGTCCAGCTTTGGTCGGATTCTTGGTGACCGGGCCATTGCCGTTGGTGCCGTGCCATTTGGCAATCGCCATGCAGATGTGTTTCGGCGTGAAACAGTTCTTTTCCGCCTTCTTGGTCTTCGGGAGCGAGCCTTTGGTGACCAGCGAGAAGGTGTGCGGGCCGACCTGGTGCGGGTTGGTCTGGTTGAGCACCTCAAGCTCAGCGCCGGAGGCGATCGTCTTGGGAGCGACGAACCGCAAGCCGCCCTCGGGGCCGCCGCCGCCCTGCTTGATGTAGACGGTGTTGGCGGGGCCAAGGTCGGTGGCACCACTGGCGAGGGCCGGCGCGAGGGCCATGCAGGCGGTCAGCCCGACGGCGATTGCGATCGTGCCCCTAACTGAACTGAAACGGGAAAGTCGTTGCTTCAACGTGCCTCCTTTTTGGCGCTGCCAATCCCGCAGCGTGCCTGGACGAATAGACCAGGAAGCTACATAGGAAGTGTCGAGCGTTCAAGCCCCCTGCCGTCTGGGAACATGCCCATCGTGCCCGACGAAAAGCCGAGGAGTGACGAGGGAGGGCGCCCTGATCTCGCCGAGTTGCTCGAACGTCGGGTGCTGACCATGGATGAGGCGCGCGATGAAGCGGTCGAGCGACGCCACGCCGCCGGCGCCCGCACCGCCCGCGAGAACGTCGCCGACCTCGTCGATCCCGGATCGCTGGTCGAGTACGGCCGCTTCGCGATCGCTGCCCAGCGGGGCCGGCGAGATCTCGAGGATCTGATCGCGAACACCCCCGCCGACGGCCTGGTCGCGGGGACCGCTCGAATCAACGGCGAACTCTTCGGCGAGCGCAGCGCCTGCGCCGTGCTCTCCTACGACTACACCGTCCTCGCCGGCACCCAGGGCGCCCTCGGTCACCGCAAGAAGGATCGCCTCTTCGAGCTGATCGAGCGCATGCGCCTGCCCACCGTTTTCTTCGCCGAGGGCGGCGGCGGCCGCCCGGGCGACACCGACTATCCCGTCGTCTCCGCCCTCGATACCCGCGCCTTCGCGCTCTGGGCGCACCTCTCCGGCCTGGTGCCTCGGATCGCCGTCGTCGCCGGGCGCTGCTTCGCCGGCAACGCCGTGATCGCCGGCTGCTCCGACCTGATCGTCGCCACCGAGAATGTCTCGCTGGGCATGGGCGGCCCGGCGATGATCGAGGGCGGCGGCCTCGGCAAGGTCGACCCGGACGAGGTCGGACCGATCGCGATGCAGGCCGGCAACGGCGTGGTCGATCTCGTCGTCGCCGACGAGGGGGCCGCGGTCGCGGCGACCAAGCGCCTGCTTGGCTATTTCCAAGGCCCCACTCCACCGGGCTCCGCACCGGATCAGGTCGTCCTCCGCGACGCGGTCCCGGAACGCCAGCGCCGCGCCTACGCCGTGCAGCCGATCGTCGAGACGCTCGCCGACGCAGGCTCGGTCACCTTCCTGCGCGAGCGTTTCGCCCCGGAGATGGTCACCGCCCTCGCCCGCATCGAGGGCCGCCCGCTGGGCCTGATCGCCAACGACACGCGCCACGTCGCCGGGGCGATCACCAGCGACGCGGCGGACAAGGCGGCCCGCTTTCTGCAGCTCTGCGACAGCTTCGGCCTGCCGGTCGTCTCGCTGATCGACACGCCGGGAATGATGGTGGGACCGGAGGCCGAGGCGACCGGCCTGGTGCGGCACGCGTCGCGTCTGCTGCTCGCCGGCGCCGCCCTCACCGTGCCGCTGATCGCGGTGATCCTGCGCCGCGGCTACGGCCTCGGCGCCCAGGCGATGGCGGGCGGCAGCCTGCACGAGCCACTGCTCACGGTCGCCTGGCCCTCGGCGCACCTCGGGCCGATGGGCCTCGAGGGCGCGGTCCGGCTCGCCCTGCGCAAGGAGCTCGAGGCGATCGAGGAGGAGGGCGAGCGCGAGCAACGCGTCAGAGACCTCACCGCGGCCGCCGAGGAGAACGCCAAAGCGCTCAACGCCGCCGCCCTCTTCGAGCTCGACGACGTGATCGACCCAACCGAGACCCGCCGCCTGATTGCCTCGACCCTCGCCGCCGCCGCGCCGGGCTACCCACCCGGCGGCAGCGGCCGCTTCGTCGACGCCTGGTAGCCGGCCTCAGCTCGCCCCGGCGACCGCCCGCTGCAGCTGGCTCTTGTTCATCTTCGAACGGCCTTCGATGTTGAGCTTGCGGGCATCGTTGTAAAGCTGTTCGCGGGTGCGTCCCCCCGGCCCTTTGCCGGACTGCTTGCCTCCACGGCTGCTCGCCGAACTGCCCCGGGTCGAGCTGCGTGAGCTGGTGCGCGACTCGCCCGAGCGCGCCTTTTCCTTGTTGACCGTGCGTGCCGCGATCTCCTCGGCACGGCTCTCGGAGCGACCGGCTTTCTTCTCGCTCTTCTTGACCTCCTCGTACTGACGCGCCCGCTTGCTGCCTTTCTTCACTCCTCGCGGTGGCATCTCCGCTCACTCCTCTCCTCGACTCGCTTGCAATGCACATGCGGGTTACCCGGACCGCTGCGCTTCAATCGCGACTGTCGTAGGCTCAGGGAGTCAGATCTCCGCCAGGGAGGCTTTGCAATGTCAAGCGAGCAACGCGATATCGCCGACGGCACGCTCGTCGTGCGCACGGCTAAAGAAGGTGACACCCACGTGATCTCCCTCTGTGGAGAGCTCGACCTTGCCAACGCCGGCACGGCGGAAACGGCGCTGGAGGCGTCGCTCGCCGAGACCGCATCCCGGGTCGTGATCGACATGCGCGAGCTTGAGTTCATCGACTCGACCGGGATCGCACTGCTGGTCGCCGCCCTCGGCAACAACGATGGCGACGAGAGGGTCTGCTTCATCCCCAGCGCCGCCCCGGCGGTGACCCGGGTGCTCGAGCTGACCGGCCTCTCCGAGCGCCTGCCGCTCGCCGACGCTTAGGGCACCTACGCGCGCAGCTTGTAGCCGCGCGAGAAGAGGCGCAGGTTGATCGCAAAGAGCCCAGCGGTCGCCGCGGTGAGGGCAAGCAGCGAGAGCGGGATGCTGACTTCGGTGAAGTCGACGAAGCCGTAACGGACCAGGTTGATCATGTAGTAGATCGGGTTGAAGTGGGTCAGGGTCTCGAAGGGCTGCGGCAGCAGCGTCGCCGAATAGAAGACGCCGCCGAGGAAGATCAGCGGCGTCAGCACGAAGGTCTGAACGAAGGCGACGTCGTCGAACTGCTCCGCCCGCACCCCCGTCAGCACGCCGAGCTGGGAGAAGAAGAAGCCGACCAGGAAGAGCGAGGGGATCAGCACGAGGATGTGATCGACCGGGAGGTCGACCAGCAGCGAGGCGGCGATGAATGTCAGCCCGGCGACGATCAAGCCGCGCATGAAGCCGCCGAAGGTGAAGGCGAGCAGCAACTCCAGCGCCGAGGCGGGCGAGGAGAGCTGGTCCTGGATCGCCCCCTGGAACTTCTGCTGAAGGATCGAGGAGGAGTTGTTGGCGAAGGAGTTGATCGCGAACGACATCATGATCAGGCCGGGGATGACGAAGACGACGTATTCGATCCCATGCAGCTCTTTGATTCGCGATCCCAGCGCGGCGCCGAAGACCGAGATATAGAGGAAGGTTTCCAGCAGGGGCGCGCCCAGCGTCTGCTTCTTGATCTTCATGAAGCGGTTGACCTCGCGGCGCCAGAGGGTGGCGAAGCGAATCTGCGCCGCGCTCACGAAACGACCTCGATCTTCGAGCGCGAGAGCTCGTTGCGGCCGACCAGCGCCAGATAGGCGTCCTCGAGGTTGGCGACGCCGTAGCGCGCGGCCAGCTCAGAGCTGGTTCCCTCGCCGACGATCTGGCCGTCATTGATGAAGGCGATCCGGTCGCAGAGCTGCTCGGCCTCCTCGAGGTAGTGCGTGGTGAGCAGAATCGTCGTCCCCTCCTGGTTGATCCGCTGCACGTAGTGCCAGAGCTCCAGCCGCAGCTCGACGTCGACACCGGCGGTCGGCTCGTCGAGGATCAGCAGCCGCGGCCGGTGCATCACCGCCCGGGCAAGGATCAGCCGCCGCTTCATCCCGCCGGAAAGCGTGCGGGTGCGTTCGTCGGCCTTCTCGGTCAGCGAGAAGGTCTCGAGCAGCTCTTTGGTCCGTTCGCGCCGTTCGCGCTTGGGCATGCCGAAGTAGCCGGCGTGGTAGTCGAGCGTCTCCTCAACCGTGAGGAACCAGTCGAGGTTGAGCTCCTGCGGCGCCAGGCCGACCGCCTGCCGCGCCTTGCCGTAATCGCTGATCGCGTCGTGGCCGAAGACGTGGATCGAGCCCGCCGTCGGTTGGGCAAGGCCGGTCGTGCAGTGGATCAGGGTCGACTTGCCGGCGCCGTTGGGTCCGAGCAGCGCGAACAGTTCGCCCTCCTTGATCTGCAGCGAGACGCCGCGCAGCGCCTCCACCCCGGTCGGGTAGCGCTTGACCAGATCCTCGATTTGCAGGGCGTCCTCAGGCACGGCGACAAACCTAGAGGACGGGCGGACTTGGCTATCGAGCCGCCCGGTCGAGTTCGCGGTTCATCACCCTCATGATCAGCGTGTACGGCGGTGAGAACTTGCGCTGGAACCAATGCAGGATGCGCCCGTCGGGGGAGGTGAAGACCATGTAGCGGTTCTTTTCGATCGCCTCGATGATCTTCTCGGCGACGCTCTCGGGAGTGACGGCGCGCCGCTCGAAGAGCGCAATCAGCTTGCGCATTTTCGGGCTGTCCCGATCGACCCCGACAATGTCCACGGTGCCGACGAGCGGAGTCTTCACCGCTCCCGGGCAGACCAAGCTGACGCCGATGCGGTTCTTGCGCAAATCGAAGCGCAGCACCTCGGAGACGCCGCGCAGGCCGAACTTGGCCGCGCTGTAAGGGGCATGCCAGGGCAAGCCGAAAAGTCCTGCGACCGAGGAGACGTTGACGACGTGGCCGCCGCGGCGGGCCTCGATCATCGGCGGTACGAAGCACTCGAGGATGCTGATCGGGCCGATCAGGTCGATCTCGATCGTGCGTCGCCAGTGCTCGTGCTCCAACTCCTCGATTCGCCCCCAGGTCGAGATCCCGGCGATGTTCATCACCACGTCCATGCTGGGGGCAAGTGCATGCACTTCTTCGGCAAGGGCGACGACCGCCTCGTGGTCGGCGACATCTGCCGCGCCAAAGTAAGTGACGGTGCCTCCGGCAGTCCGGATCTCGGCTGCAACCTGCTCGAGCCCATCGCCATCGCGATCGGTGAGGAAGAGCTCGGCGCCGTGGCCGGCGACGGCGATCGCCGTCGCTCGCCCGATACCGCTCGCCGCGCCGGTGATCAGGCAACGCTTGCCCCGCAGGTCATCGATACCCATCAGGAGCCTCCTTTCCGGTGCGCTTTATGCACCCCTGAGGTCCAAAAGGCGCACCGGAAGCTCATAGTCGCGCGGGGGACTCGGGCTCGACTTCGAGCGTGTTGAGTGTCATCGCCAGCATCTCGTAGTGGCCAATCAGCATGCAGAGCTCGATCAGTAAGACCTCGTCGAGGTGGCGGCTCAGCTCGTCCCAGAGCTCGGTGCCAATCTGGCGCTGCTCGTGCATCGCGTCGGCGGCACGGAGCAACAGGGCCCGGCGCTCCGACCAGCCCGGCGCATCAGCGCCAGCCCGCACCCGCGAGATCTCCTCTTCGCTCAGCCCCGCCCGTTTGCCCATCCGCTCGTGCTGGCTCCACTCGTATTCGCTGCCGGTGTTGTGGGCGACGCGCAGGATCACCAGCTCGGTCTCCTCGCGTGGCAGCTTGCCACCGGGCATCAACACTGCGGCGAACCAAAGCCAGCGCCGGAAGAGTCCGCGGTGGCGACCCAGCGTGGTGAAGATCCGCGGCGGCTCGCCTTTTGTAACGAGGCCCGCGGCCCTGGCGAACGCGGCGTTGACCAGGCCAATCTCGGCCCGGCCGCCCGGGGCGATGCGGGGTCCCCTGCCGTTTCCCATCGCCAAGACGGTACTCAACTGCGGGCCGACGGGCCGCAAACGCGACATATCGACACGTTTCAGGCCCGTCGGGCCCCGTAGGCTGGCGCTGTGGCCCAGCCGCTGCTCGCCGTCGACACGCCCTCGATGCTCTTCCGCGCCTTCTACGCGCTGCCCGACTCGATCATCGGGCCGGACGGCAAGCCGGTCAACGCCCTGCTCGGCACCGCCAACCTGATCCTGCGCGAGATCGAAATCCACCAGCCGCGAGCGGTTGCGCTCTGCTTCGGCCCCGACGCCGCCTCCTACCGCACCGAGCTCTACCCCGCCTACCACGCCGAGCGCGAGGCGGCGATGCCCGACGATCTCTCGCCGCAGTTCGCCGCTTGCCCCGCTTTCTTCAGCGCCTTCGGCTGGACGGTGGCGACGAGCGACTCGCTCGAGGCCGACGACCTGCTCGGCACCTACGCCCGCAAGGAGTCAGAGGCCGGCGGGCTGGCGTTGCTGATGACCGGAGACCGCGACATGTACCAGTGCGCCGCCGAGCGGGTCACGGTCCTCTACGTGAAGACGGGAGCAAAAGGCAAAGGGGCCGAAGAAGTCACCCCGGAGGGAGTTGAAGAGCGCTACGGGATCCCGCCCGAGCTCGTCCCCGACTTCATCGCCTTGCGCGGCGATCCCTCCGACGGCCTTCCCGGCGCCAAGGGCGTCGGGCCGAAGACCGCCGCCGAACTGTTGCGCCGCCACGGCTCGCTGGAGGCGATCCTCGACAACGCGATCCGCGAGCACCGGCCGGCCCTGCGGGGCGCCCTGCTCGAAGCCGCGGACGACCTGCGCGCCTTCAAGGACATCGCGACACTGCGCGACGCCGGCGTCGAGCCGCCCGCCGATCGCGTGACCGACTGGGTGGGCGCCGCCAAGGCGGCCCACGAGCGCGGCATGAACCGGCTCGCCGAACGCCTCCTCGCCGAGGCCTGAGCCCGGCGCCGTGGTACTACTTCGATCATCTTGATCGAAGCTGACCCAAGCAAGATCGTCGACCTCTCGGTCACCCTCTCCGAGCACCTGCCTTCAACCTGGCCGGAGCACATGCCGTTCGCCCACAAGAACTGGAGCTGGTTCGAGGAGGGAGAACTGCCGACCGGGGCATGCAGCTGCTCACTCGGCCCCTACGTCACACATTTCTTCATCCTCGACGAGCACGCCGGCACCCACGTCGACGCCCCCTCCCACTACATCCCGCCGCCGGGGTCAGGGCTGCCGGACGAGGGACCGCTGGGCGAAGCCAGCGCCGAGAAGCTCGACCTCTCGAAGCTGATTGGCCCGGCCGCGGTTGTCGACGTGCGCCACCTCGACGGTGAGGCCAAACCCGGCGCCAGCCCGCCGATCACGGTCGCCCACCTCGAAGCCTGGGAGGCGGAGAACGGCCCTTTCGAGCCTGGCGAGATCGCGCTGCTGCTGACCGGCTGGTCGAAGCACTACGTCAAGGGGGAGGCCGGCAAGGCCTTCCTGCACGAACCGGTCGTACTGCAATCGCGTCCCGCCTGGCCCGCCCCGGAGGCAGCCGTCGCCGTTTTCCTGCACGAGCGCGGCGTCCACACGATCGGCATCGACGCGCCAAGCATGGGCTCGGCCGAGGAGGGCAACGAAGTCCACCGCGCCGGACTCAGCCGCAAAATGCTCTTCGTCGAGGGGCTCACGAACCTCGACCACCTGCCCGCCCGCGGTGCCTCCTTCGTCTTCCTCCCGGTCAAGATCGCTACCGCCAGCGGCGCTCCGGGCCGAGCGATCGCCGTGCTGCCCAGCTGAGCGGCTCGAAAAGACTTGACCTTTTAGCCCCGAGGGAGGACTATTTCCGGCCGCGATCCGCGGGCATGATCTGAAGGAGGCTGCGAATGAGCAAAAACGCAGGTACCCAAAGAGCGGTGGGCGGGCGTCAACGCAAGCCCAACAAGCTGTTGGTCGCGCGGCGTAGGCGGACGGCCCGCAAAGGCGAGGCCTACATCACCTCGTACACGTTCCCGACCCACATCGCGGCTCGCGTCCAGCGTCGCAGCCAACTCGACGAGGCCGGCTGGAAGCTGGTCGAGCAGGGCCTGCGCGAGTGGTTCGTCTGCTGCGCCTGGCGGGGCCGCACGATCCTCGGCATGCCCTCTCGCCTCGTCGATGAGGCATGGCACGAGTTCATCCTCGACTCGCTCTCCTACATCCGCTTCTGCGAGGTGGCCTTCGGCGGCTACCTCCACCACACCCCCGATGAGGCGATGTCGACGCCGATGGGTGACGCCCTCGGCGACACCGTTCGCGCCTGGGACCGCTCCGAGATGGGATCGAGCGAGGAATCCGTGCTCTGGGACCTCGACGAGCGTCTTGGGGCAGCCGAGCCGCTCGGCATCAACGGCCTGCAGCTGAGCGCCTCGCGCTCGAGGGCGACCTATCCGCTGGCAACCGGATGGGCCTGCGCGGGCGGGATCGGCGGCGGGCTCGAAGGCAGCCCGGGCCATCATCACGGCAGTGGTTGCAGCGGCTCGGGCTGCAACGGCGGCTGCTCGGGTGGCGGTTGTGGCGGCGGAGGGTGCGGGGGCGGCAGCTAAGTCCCATCCGACATTGACCACCCCTGAGTGGGGTCAATGTCGGATGGGACTTAGCGGTGCTCGGGATTGGGAAAGTCGAAGCGACAGCCGGCGTCCCACTTGGTGCGCTGGTTGCCGTGGGCGGGAATGCCGCCGGCGTCCTTGAGGATCCGCGCCAGGTGCAGCATGTTCCAGGCGGCGAAGGTGGTGTTGCGATTGGTGAAGTCGTTCTCCGGGCCGCCTGAGCCCTCGTCGAGGTAGGACGGCCCCGGCCCCGCCTCGCCGATCCAGCCCGAGTCGGCCTGTGGCGGGATCGTGTAGCCGAGGTGCTGCAGCGAGTAAAGGGTGTTCATCGCGCAGTGCTTGACCCCGTCCTCGTTACCTGTCACCAGGCAGCCGCCGACGCGGCCGTAGTAGGCGTACTGCCCCTCGTCGTTGAGCAGGTGCGAGTTACCGTAGAGGCGCTCGATGATCTGGGTCGCGACCGAGGACTTCTCCCCCAGCCAGATCGACATGCCGAGCACGAGGATGTCGGCCGCCATCACCTGCGCGAAGATCGCCGGCCACTCGTCCACGTCCCAGCCGTGTTCGGTCATGTCGGGCCAGACGCCGGTGGCAATCTGGTGGTCGACCGCGCGGATGCAATCGACCTCGACCCCGTTGCGGCGCATGATCTCCATCGATATATCCATCAGTCCCTGCGTATTGGAGACCTCGGGGCTGCGCTTCAGGGTGCAATTGATGAAGAACGCCTTCAGGTCCGAGTAGTCGGTCTCGCTCTCCTCGCACAGCTTGGCCTGCATCGGGGTCAGCTCGGTCACTGCGTCTCCTTGCTTTCGGTTTGGGCCGTTCGTTTGCACTAGCCGTGTTCGGCAATGGCCGTCAATGCGTCTTTCCTGATCGTGAAGAAATCCAGCGCCACCGCTCCCTGATCCGCTGCCTCGAGCAGCTCCGCGTAGCTCAGCTCGGCCCCTTTGAACCCCGTCGCCCGCCAAAGGTCGCCCTCGACCTCGGCGCTCCAGGGCCCCACATAGAGATAGGGCTCGGAGTGTTCCTCGCCGCCGGGCGAGGCACCGTAGTTGGCGCGAACGCCATCGTCCTCGGCACCCAGTTCGATCGCGATGTCGAAGTGCTCGGGCCAGAGGCGTGCCGGCGTCACCGCGTCGGCGAAGTTCGCCATGGCGCCGAGGTGGGCCAGAATCGCGGCGGCAAAGCCATACCAGTCGCCCAGCGCCCTCGAGGCTGCCGGGTCGACCGCCAACGGCTGGTCGTCGAGCTCCGCGCCAGCTGGCAGCAGCCCGGAGACGGCTCCAGCCGCCGTGGCGAGGCTGTTCAATGGGGCACGCCGTTCGGCGGCGCCCTCGGCGTGGACCAGCTCGGCGCCGTCGACCCGGACCTGATGGCGAAAGCCATCGTGTTCGAAGACTGGCGTGCCGAAACCACCAGGCGTCGCCTCGAGCGCGATCTCGTTGTCGGGCTTGCGCGAAGGAGCAACGATCCGTTCGGCGACCCGGTGCAACGAGGCGACGGTCGCGGCGAAGCTGTCGGGCAGGGGGTTGAGGCGGGGTGGATCGTCCATGCAACCGACCCGATGCTATCCCGCCGCTTGTTGCTCAGCCGGCGACAGGCTCCAGCGGGGGCTTGGCCTGGTGCGCACTGGAGAACTGCATCGCGCCGTCGTCGATCGGGCTGTGCCTGATCGCCCGCGTATCGACCACGTAGTTCTGCCGCAGCTTCCACGGCTCCTTCGAGCCCTGCTTGGGAAGTTTGTCGAGGGCGCGCAGGACGTAGCCGGAGTTGAAATCGAGGATCGGCTCCACGACCACTGAGGGATCGGTCACTTCCGGCATGCAGCTTTTGTAGCCGCGCGCGTCCATGTGGTTGAGCAGCCGGCAGACGTACTCGGAGGTGAGATCAGCCTTGAGCGTCCAAGAGGCGTTGGTATAGCCGAGCGTGAAGACGAAATTGGGGATCCCGTTGAGCATCATGCCCTTGTAGGCCATCAGCTTGGAGAAGTCGACAGGGCTGCCGTCGACGACTAGCTCCATGCCGCCGAGGAAGAGCACGTTCAGCCCAGTCGCAGTGATGATCACGTCCGCCTCGAGCTCAGCGCCTGACTCGAGCTTGATCCCGCCCTCGGTGAAGGTCTCGATCCGGTCGGTGACGATCTCCGCCTCGCCCGAGCGGATCGAGGCGAAGAGGTCGCCGTTAGGTACCAGGCACATGCGCTGGTCCCATGGGTTGTAGCGGGGCTTGAAGTGCTTGTCGATGTCGTAGCCGGCCGGCAGCAGGCGTTCGTTGCCTTTGCGGATGATTCTTTTGACCAGAGTGGGACGGCTCTTGCTGAGCTTGTAAAGCCCCATCTGCAGGAGGACGTTCTTCCAGCGGATCAGCGTGTAGGCGGCTTTCAGCGGCAACACCCGGCGCACGACCTTGGCGATCGGGTCCTCCTCCGGCATCGCCAGGACATAGGTAGGCGAGCGCTGCAGCATGGTCACCTGCTCCGCCTGTTTCGCCATTGCCGGGACCAAGGTCACCGCGGTCGCGCCACTGCCGATCACGACGACGCGCTTGCCGGCGTAGTCGAGGTCCTCGGGCCAGTGCTGTGGGTGGACGATTGGCCCGGAGAAGCGCTCGGACCCCTCGAACTCCGGCGTGTAGCCCTCGTCGTAGCTGTAGTAGCCGGTGCAGTTCCAGAGGTAGCCGCAGGTCAGCCGCACGGTCTCACCGCTGTCGGTGCGTTCGGCCTCAAGCGTCCAGCGCGAGTCCGCCGTCGACCACTCGGCTCGAACGACGCGGTGACCGAAGCGGATCTTCTCCTCGATTCGGTTCTCGCGCGCGGTCTCGCGAACATAGTCGAGGATCAGGTGGCCATCGGCGATCGCTTTCTCGTCGGTCCACGGCTTGAACCGGTAGCCAAGCGTGTGCATGTCGGAGTCCGAGCGGATGCCGGGGTAGCGGAAGAGGTCCCAGGTGCCGCCGAGATCGTCGCGCGCCTCGAGGATCGCGTAGCTCTTGCCGGGGCAACGCTCGCCCAGGTGATAGGCGGCGCCGATGCCGGAAATGCCGGCGCCGACGATCAGCACGTTGACGTGCTCGATGGATCCCCCGTTCGCGGTCAAGACCCAGGCATTCTGACACGCTGGCTGGTCAGCCAGTCCTTGCGTGCAGATGTCACACGACTCAAGCGGGCGCGGTGGGTGGGGCCGGCGGCAACGGCGCCTCCGGTGTCCCTGTCCCTGCCTCGCCCTCGATCGCCAGCAGGCGGAAGTAGATCGTCGCCGCGGCAAGCGCCGCGATCGGCGCGGTTATCGTCGAGGCGATCAGGTTGAAGAGGATCCGCATCCCGACACTGTCGGATATCCCGGCCCCGATCGCCCCGAGGATGCCGGCGACCACGGCGGAGATCAGGAAGACGACGAAGATCACGCCGAAGACCTGCCAGCCGTTGCCCCGCACCAGCTCGCGGGAGCGGCCGAAGGAGTCCATGACGCCGCTGTGCTCGACCACGATCACCGGGGCGATCACGGCCCAGATCGTCAGCAGGATCAGGCCCGGAATGACCAAGAGCAGGAAGCCGATCCCGATCGCGATGCCGGCTAGGATGCCGACGCCGATCAGCGGCAGGACCACGGGCCAGGCGGCGTCGATCAGGTCTTGAACCGAAGAGTCGCGGCGGCCATCTTGGACGTCGCGCACCAGCCCGACCACCATTCCCTGGTACAGCGTCGCCGCGACCACGCTGACCGCGAGGCCGAGCGGGAGGAGGATGAAGCTGCCGGCGATGATCGCGTTGACGATCGCCACCACCGCGAAGATCGCAAGGGCAACCGGCAGCAGCACACCGGCCTGGGCGCCGTAGGTCGAGAAGATCTGGCTGAGGGTTCCACCGACGTCAAGTTTTTGGTTCATGCCATTACTTTCGACCCTTACCGCGGTGACCCTGCCCGGCAGGGTGGCCTAGGCTGGCCCGCGATGAACGTCTTGATCGCGGCTGACATGGAGGGGATCGCGGGCATCGACGACTACGGCGACTGCCTGCCGTCGCATCCCGGCGCCTACGCCCGCGGCCGCACCCTGATGACCGACGAGGTGCTGGTCGCGATCGAGGCGCTGCGCGATGCCGGCGCCGACCGCATCGCCGTCGGCGACTGGCACATGGTCGGGACCAACATCGAACGCGCCCGCATGCCCGCGGGAGTCGAGGTGCGGCCAATCGCCGACCTGGCGCTGGTCGAGGCCGAGCCCTCGCTGACCAAGGCCAACGGCGCCCCGCTCGACGCGGTCGTCTTCATCGGTCACCACGCCAGCACGCCAAATCCGCGCGCCTTCTGCTCGCACACCTTCGTCTGGGACATGGAGGTGCGGCTCGACGGCGAGTCGCTCAACGAGGTCCAGGTCTACGCCCAGGGGTTGGCCGCCGAGGGAATACCGGCGCTGGCCGTCGCGGGCGATCGCTGGTTGCTCGAGGAGTTCGGCGAGGGAGAGCTCGGCGGAGCCCGCTTGGTCGCGACCAAGGAGGGCCAGGGACGGGCGCGAGCTCGTTCGCGCGACGTAACCTCGGCGCGCAAGGAGCTGGCCGAGGCGATCGGCGCCGCCATGGCTTCGCCGCCAACTCCACCCCCCGCCCGCGGCTATCCGGCGGAGCTGCAAATCACGGTCGAGGGCAAGGAGCTCGCCCGCACGACGGTCTCCGAGCCGGCGGCCCTGCTCACCGAGATCGCCACCGTCTTCCGCACCAGCCAGGTTTCGCGCGAGTACCGCCAGCTGGCGAAGCTGCTCCCCGCCGGACACGACTCGCGGCTGCGCGGCGTCCAGCGGCGCCTGGGCAGCATCGTGGCGACGCCGGTGATGCGCTCGAAGGAGCGGCACTGGCTCGCTCAAGCCAGTAAGCCGCGGACAAACCCTCCTAAGTAAGGGTCAACACGTGAGCGTTCTTGGGCTCGACCCGGCCCTCGAGCACGCCGAGGTAAGCGCTCTTCACTGCCTCGAAGCCCTCGCCCTCGATCGTCTGCAGCCAGCCGCCGGTCCACTCGCAGAAGGGATGCCAGGCGTCGGCAACGCGCTGCTCGAGGCCGGCGCGGCCCCAGTCCTGCGAGCGCTTGACGACCCGGTCGGGGGCGAAGAAGAAGGTCGGAGCCGGCCCGGGCAGATCGTCGCCGCCGGATCCGAGCTCCTCCCAGTGGGTGACCCCCACGGTGAGGCTGCAGAGAAGCTCGTCGCCGTAGTGGGAGTGGACCGCGTGGCGCACCGCCCCATCGCCGGCGATGTCGACGAAGGTGGACGGCCGCCGCTGCAACGACTCGACGGCGTCGTAGGTAACGGTGCTGCCGTAAATCCCCAGGCCCTCGACGAACTCGGCGCTTCGCGCCGAGGTGAGCCCGACCAGCTCGACCCCCTCACGCTGCCCCAGCAGGAAGGCGGCGGCGATTGCGGTCTTGCTCGAGGCGCTGGAGATCAGCACCGGCCCGCGCGTCGCCAGGCCCTCGTCGTCGAGCTGATCATCGATCAGGAACGAAGTAAAGAAAAGCGGGCGCAGCAGCATCTGGATCGCCTCGGTGTCGGGGCGGTAGAACGAGTCGGACCCGGTCACCAAGTAGCGGTGGTAGGCCGAAGGCAGCGCCGACCGGTGCGGCGAGCCGTCGACGAACCCACTCGCGTCAGCGTCGACCGGGGTGACGACGAGGTGCGACGACGGCGGCAAGTACCCGTACAGACGCGCGCCCGGCTCAACCCCCGCGGCCTCGCTGCGCTCGACCTCGGCGAAGCCCCACATCGGCACCCGGCCCCAGCCCTCCTCGGCCGGGAAGAAGTCCCAGTAGGACATCGCCTCACCCATCACCGCGTAGGTGACATTGTTCGCGGTCAGGCCGAAGGTCTTGACACGCAGCAGCGCCTGGCCGGCCTCGAGGTCCGGCGGAGCGGACTCGGCGATCCGGCACTCGCGCAGTTCGTCGCGCTTGACCAGGAAGTCGGTCATCAGCTGGCCGACTCGTAAGGCGCGTAGCGATTGTGCAGCATCAGGTCGTTGCCGTCGGGGTCGGTGAAGAGGGCCATGTGACAGACCCCGGTGTCGAAGGTCTCGCCGTTGAACTCGACCCCCTTGGCTTCAAGCTCGGCCCGAGCCGCAGCGACGTCGTCGACGTGGAGCGCCGGATGAGCGTTTTTCTGCGGCGCGAACGCCATCCCCATCTGCTCCGGTTCCCAGATGCCGAAGCAGGTCTCCCCCGCCCAGCACTCGAACTTGCCGCGCTCGTCCGGCCGCAGCCCAAGCGTCTCGACGTAGAAGCGCCGCGAGCGCTCTGCGTCGGTTGACGGGATTCCGATGAAGTCGATCTTGCTGATCACGGGCTCCTCCTCTATGGGCGTCTGATCGTGAACTTTCGGGTCACTGTCACGGAAGTATGCTGCCGGGCACTGCCGGTGACCGCCAGCGTGAGCGGGACATCCCGCCTGGCCTCGGCGATGGCGCCGCGGGCCATACCGGTCAGTTTGAGCCTCAGGGTCGTGGGGCGATCGCTGCTTGCGATCTGCACCTCGCCGCTGCCGACCCGCACCGTCTTCTCCCCTTTGGCCGGCTTCAATCCGAGGCGTTTGGCGACCGAACCGCTGACGGTCGCCGTGGCAGCGCAGGTGCCGATCGGGTCCAGGCTGCAGCTCAACTTGACCGCCTTGGCCTTGCCGATCGCTTTCCAGGACTGTTTTGGAACGACGACGCCAAGCCTGACCCGGGGGGCGTCGTCGGATTTCCCTTTCGGACCCGTCCCGCCGGCCGCGGCAGGCGGTTGCGTGACCGAGCTCGTGGGCGGTTGCGTGACCGAGATAGTCCGGGTCTGGCTGGTGGCGTTGCCAACCGCATCGGTGGCGGTCACGGTGACGGTCTTCGCCCCCGCCGCGGCGTAGGCGTGACTGACCGCGCCGCCGGTCGCCGTCGTGCCGTCGCCAAAGTTCCAGCTGACGCTCGCAGAAGACCATTTATCGGAGGCGGTCGCCGTCATCGGCGCAGCGGTCCCCGCCTCGACGCCGGCCGGAACGGCAACCGCCGAGAGCACGGGTGCCGTCACGTCGTTGACGGCGACTTCGATCGCCGCGCCCAGCTGGGCCCAGGCGACGATCGCATCGCCGGCCGCGTCCATCGCGACCCGCGGGTCGACTCCGCCGACCTTGATCGGAGTGACGGCGCCAAAGACACCCCCCGCCGGACGGGACGCGGCGGAGATCACTCCTCCTCCGATCGCCGGCCACACCGCGGTCGCGTCGCCGGCAGGATCGATCGCCACCTGCGGTTCAAGCAGCGTCTGGTTTGTCGCGAGTGGGGCCGAGGCAGACCAGGACCCGTTGATGGCGGCCGTCGTCGAGGCCCGCACGCCGAATCCGCTTCCGTCGAAGCTCCTCCACACGGCAACCGCGCGAGCCTGGCCGTCGATGGCGATCTGTGGGACCTCGATGTTCCTCGTGCCGTCAGAGAGGGAGATGGGCGGTTCGCTCCAGCCGCCGAAGTCTCCTCCGCTTCCCCAGCGCTCCTGCATGAACGCCACCCCCGTGGGCCGATTGGCCCAGGCCGCCATTCGCTGGCCATTGGCGTTCCACTTGATCTGGGGTTCTCCTTCGGCAACGGGAGCGGTTTCGCTGGGAGCGAGCGTCAGGTCCCTCAGGGTCGGAGCGCTCCAGGCCGCGCTTCCCTGCCGGCGGATAGCTTCGACCGTGATCACCGGATCGCCGGCTTTCCGGTTGAGTTTGTGGCGCCAGATCGCCCAGGCCATGCCGGTCGGACTGATCGCGACCTGCGGATTCAAAGCGACGGCGCCGATCGGGCTTGCCTGCAGCGCCGCGGCCCAGCCGCCGGCCGCCGGCCTATAGGAGGACTGCACCGTGTTGTTGGTCTTTTCCCAGACCACAACCGCGTTGCCGGCGTTATCGAGAGCGAGGCGCGGCTCCACACCCGAGGTCGAGCCGGGCACTACGCTCTGGACCCAGGACCCTCCCGCGCTTGCGCGGTATGAGGAGTTCATCCCCGCCGCTCCGGCGTCGCAGTCGGCGACGACGAGGGCCGCTCCCGCCGGGTTGACTGCCAGCTGCGGATCGTGGCAATCCAAGATTCCGGCCAGGAGACTGTTCGAGGCTTCCCACGGCCCGCTGGCAGGTCGGTACGCCGAGCGAATATTGCGGTTCGGCGAGCTGCCGCTGACCCAGACCACGGTCGTGTTCCCGGCTGCGTCGATCGCGACCTGCGGTTCGCTGCCGACGAGGCCGGCCTGAGATATCGAGAGCGGTTCGGTCCAGTCGGCCTCCGCGCCGGGCGTGTCGGCGCAAAGCAGCACGCAAACGATGCCCACTGCGGCAACCCCGAGCCGCAGCAGCACGCTCATGCTCGACGGCCGTGCGGCTTCACTGCTCCAGACTAGCCGTTGGCGCGCCGAGCGCTGAGGAGGACGGACGGGCGTTGCGAGACCGCCGATCTTCAGCAGGCAGCGGTAACGCGCCGACGCGCCCTGTCCAGGGCGGCGGCCTGCTTGCGCTTTGCGGCAGTCAGCCTGCGAGCCTCGCCGGCGCCGCTGGCGCGATTCAGCTCGGCCCCGGTGCGTCTGAGGCGGCGCAGCGCCGAGACGCGGGCGGCTTCGGCCGCAGCGCACTGCGCCGAAGCCAGAGGGTCAACCGCGGCGGGACCGGCGGCCGGTGGCCCAATCGGCATTGCTTTCGCGTCGGTCCCACTCGGGGCCGGGGTTTCGCCTTCCGGTTCCGAGTCTGGAGTTTCGTCTTCGGGCTCAGATGGGAGCCCGGCCGGCAAGATCGTGATCACCCGCTGCGTGCTCGATCTGTAGCCGAGCACCTCGGCGCCTCCGACCGTCACCTGATATTCGCCTGCCTCTTCGTATTCGTGGCTTGCTTGGGTGCCATCAACGCTTTCGCCGTCGCCGAACTCGATCAGCGGGGCGAAGAGACCTGCGGTCGGGGTCGAGATTTCAACCGGCTCACCAACCGTTCCCGTCGTGGGCGCTTCGACCTCAACCACAGGAGCACCGTCAGGGTCATAGCCGGCCGCCTGCACGGTGTAGCCGGGCTGCTCCTCGCTGACCCACACCGCCGTCGCGTTGCCGTCAGCCGCGGTCGCTTCGCCAGGCGCATCGAGAACGACCACCGCATCCATGCCCTGCTTTCCTTCTTCGGAGAGATCGATTGCGGCCTCCCATTCTTCGCCCGCCGGGCGGTAGGCGGCCTGCACAACGTTGCTGGAGCCGTCCCAGCGCTCCCAGACCAAGGCGGCGTTGCCGCTGGTGTCGAAAACGACGTCAGAGGGAAAGGAGTTGCCGCCGTCCGCCGACAACTTCACCGGCTCTTCCCAAGTGCCGGCGACGGGCTTGAAGGCAGCGTGAACGATCCCGTATTCGCCGACCTCGCCCATGTCACCACTCCAGGCGACAACCGCGTTGCCCTCTGGATCGACGGCGTCACGCAGCGCTTCGACGTGTTCTCCCGGCGAAGAGACGTCAGCGGGTTGCCCCCAGGACCCGCCTTGTGGCCTGTAGGCAGCGCGAACAAATTCATCACCTTCGTCCTCGCCCCTCCAGACGACCAAAGAGTCACCTTTGGCGTCGATGGCCACATGCGGGTTGCCGCCTTTTTCGCCCGGCTGCGAAACGAGGGTCGGGGATTCCCACCCACCGGCTTCAGGCCGATAGGCGCTTTCGACCACATATCGCGACCCGTCGAAATGCATCCAAACGGCGGTCACATCGCCACGAGCATCCATCGCGGCCTGGGGGACGAAGCTTTCGTCGCCGGAGAGCGGGACCGGTGCTTCCCAGTCACCGAGGTACGGCCGAAAGGCGGCCTCGATTACGCCATCGTCCTTCCAAACCGCGGTCGCCCGCCCTTCCCAGTCGACCGCAATCCAAGGTTCGGGAGCAGGCCCCAAGCCCACTTCTTCAATGTCGACGGGTGCCGTCCAACTTCCGCCAAATGGCCTGTCAACAGACTGCAGGACGATTTTCGTGCCGGCATAGCGTTCCCAGAGCACAGTTACGTTGCCGTTGCGGTCGACGACGATCTGCGGGGATTCGGCGTCGTTCGCACCGGGCACGACTTCGCCTGTCAGTTCGGGCTCGGAGAGGTCGACGGGCGCTTCCCAGCCTTCGCCAGCCGGCCTGAAAGCGCTTTCTACGACGGTGTCGGTTCCGTTCCAACGGTCCCAAACCGCCGTCGCATTTCCTTCTGAGTCGAGCACGACGTGTGGATTCCCAGCTGCTTCGCCCGGTTCGGAGATATCAACCGGCGGCAGCCATCCCGCCTGGGCAGCGGGTACAGCAGAGAGCGCACAGGCAGACATCACGAGCCCGCACCCCCAACTGACCAACCTCGCGCGTCCCCTCATCTTCTGCTGATCATACGAGAGGTTCCGCGGAAAGTCAGGCCCGTCCCCCGCTGCCGCGCGGTCTGCCGGCGTCCGTCTGACCTGCGCCCGGGTCGGGCGCCTCACCACGTTCGCGCTGCGTCAGCCTACGATGGCGGGGTGATGCGGTCGGGAATCGCCGTCACTGCCCTGGCCGCCCTGGCGCTGCTGGCGCCCCAGGCTGCGCCCGCGCGAGGAAAGATCGGCGTCGGCCGGCAAATGGACCTCACCGCGCAGGGGACGACGATCGGCTTCTGGGCAGGGGAGGCGGTTCCGGGCACGGACTGGGGCTCCCCCGGCACGTACTGGAAGCGGCGGGACCTGCACGCCTACACGCCCTACCTCTGGCGCGTCCTGCGCCGCAACCAGATTCCGCTCTACTTCAACCTCCGCTACCGGCGGGACTTCGGGCCGATTCCCCGCGGCAAGCCCCACCACCACGATGCGCTGAAAATCATCCGCACCGCCAACCGGCTCGGCGTGCCGGTCTGGGGCTGGGTCCTGATCCCCTTCAGCGACGGTTACTGGGCCTGGGAGGGAGCGGCGGCCGAGCAGTTCGCCGCCACCAAGGCGCTCGTCCGCTGGGAGCGCAAGAAGCATGTTCGGTTGCGCGGCCTCGCCCTCGATCCCGAGCCCCGGGTCCACACGCCGCTTGAACCGGCTACGGCGGCGACGATCATGGGAGGCGGCAGCGACGCCACGCTCTCCTCGCTCTTCCAGCAGGCGATCGACCCGGCCGGCCAGTGCTCGGCCTGGCGCGGCTACGCCCGCATCGTGCGCTGGGCCCGGCGCCACAACGTCGAGATCGCCGCGGCGCCGATGCCGGCGGCGCTCGACGACCTCGGCGACGGCCGCCTCGCGCTCCAGGACGCGACCGGGTTCATCGTGCCGAAAGCGCCCTGGGATGACCTCTTCTTCCAGGCCTACCGCAGCGTCTTCGCCTACCACTCGGGACACGATCCCGGCCCCGGCATCGTCTCCTCCTACCTGCGCTCCGCCCGGCACGAGTTCGGCGACGCGGGTCAGGTCAGCCTCGGATCCGCCGGGCGCGGCCCATACCGGCGCCTACAGAGCCTGCTCCATGACGTTCGCTTGGCGGCGACGCTGCACGCCCGCGAAGTGCCGATCTATTCCCTGGAGAGAACCCTGCGCGCATACGGGGGCCCACGATCCCTGATCCGCCTCGCGCAAGCGGCAAAACGCCCTTTCAGGGGATCGCGGGCAACCGCATCGACCTCCAGAGCGAGAACCCTCCGCGCCACGATCCGCCACGCCGACAGGGCAGCGGCCGCCAGCACACGAGCGATCACCGCCGGCCGCGGCGCCTCGCTGCCTCCCAACCGCTGGCCCAACGGCTGCCGCAACTAGCTGAGCCAGGGCACAATTCGAGCGCTGAGCAGCTCGATCAGGCGGTCAAAGTCGCCGCCATGCGTCAGCAGGGCCAGGCGTCCGTTGTCTGGGCCGGAGAGATCGATGCCGCTGGTCTCAGGGCCGACAAAAATCAGCGCGCCGAAGAACCCGGATGCCGGCGATGCGCGAAAGTTCTCGGCGTAGCCGAGCATCTTGTAGGTCTCCTCTGAGCGCGTACTCGTGGCCCACCGCAGCTTGGCGTCAATAACAAAGGGGGGCCTGTCGTCCGTGGTCACGACAATGTCGGGGATTCCGGTCAACGGCCCGCCCCCGTCGTAGCTCCAGGATGGCCTGCCCATCGGTTTTTGACGCTGGAACCAGACCGATGCAGTGCGATCGCCCCGGGCGAAGCGGAAGACCTCTCCCGAGCTCGTCGATAGTCCGGACACCGGCTCAATCGCAGTGAAGCCGATCGCCTCGAGCGCCCGGGCCACGAGCCGCAGGCACCAGATCTCAAAGACGCGTTCCCAGAACTCATCGCTGGCCGGGAACGCCATCAGACCCGTAATCAGGGTGCTGAGGCGGTCGCCTCCAAGCGACCCTGGCGGCAGAAGCCAGTCATCGACGACCTCGACCAGGCGCTCGTAGCCACGCTCGTTGCCGGTGCGGCGACGACGAATCCGGTGAGCTGTTTCCCGCCGCAGGCGCAGCACGTGCCAGCTCACCGCCACCGCCGACCACGGCTCTCCCCGCAGTCGTCCGGCCAGCCAGACCCGAGCCCGGCGCGCCGCCTCCTGCTCGGCGCTTGTCTGGCGAAAGTCTTTTCCGCTGAGCGCCGCGCGCAGGCTACGCAGGAGCCAAGCGCCGAGCCGGTTCTCCGGCGTGTCGGGAAAGCTCTCCGTGACGATCAGCGGAAACTCGCGATTCGGACCCTCTTGACGGCGGCGGGTCCGAATGTAGGCGGGGAGATCCAAGCGGCCCCGGATCACGCCGCGACTGAGCACTCGGCTCGAACGGCTCTCCGACGAAGCGGCACGCTCAACGCGGGGCAATACATCGTCGAGGTGCATGGCGCAGCCAAGAGCGTGCCTGGCACGAACCGTCGCCAGGAAGTGGGTGAAATCGGGGTCCGGTTCGTGATCACCGGCTCCGACCCCACGAGAAGTGAGAGGAACCGTCGTGCCGTGCATGAAGGTCGCCACCAGGGGCAGGGCTTCGCTCAGGAGAGCGCGACGCTCAACCTCACTCAGGGACGGCATAAAGCCCAGCCGCCTGGACGACCTTGAGCTCATGGCCGAAACGGCCCCGGAACGTCTCCGCAAGCCCGTCGACGAAACTGCCGAGCAGCTTGGGATCGAGCGTCTCGGCCTCGAACAGGGGCGCAAGCTTGATCGCCGCGGCCCAATCGAGCACCGGCCCCCGATCCGCGGGCTCCGCACCGCCGTGGATCAGCCCCGCCGCGTACAACTCGACGATGTCGATCAGGGTTGCGGTGCCAATCGGCAGGTAGGGCGTCTCGGTTCCGTCGCCGTTCCTGAGCTGGGAGATCAGCTCGAAGAGCTCGTACAGCGGCTGCGGATCCTCCTTCAGCATCGCCTCGTTTTCCCCGGCGCCATGGCCCTCGACCTTCTCGACGATTCGCTCTGCCGCCGCCTTGAGGACCATCGGCAGCTCCGCGATCGCCAGCGACGACCCCGGTGGTGGATCCACTGACCACTCACTCCCCTCCGGTCGTTTCGGCGGAACGTCAACGGTGACAAAGCTGAAGCGACGGCGGAGAGCCTGGCTCAGCGTGTTGACGTACTGCCTGTCGATCGAGTTGAGCGAGGCGACGATCCGGAAACGCCTTGGCACAGCGAGGCTGCGGTTGCCCTGCCGCTGGTAGGCGAGGTCCACAGCCGATCCTTCGTCGGTGCCGAGGACGGTGAACAACTCGCCGAATGCCCGATCGAGATGGGCGCGATTCAGCTCATCGATGAATAGCCACACCGCCTGCGGCTCGTTCTCATCGTCTTGGTGGCGGACGATGTTGCCGGCGCAGCGAATTACAGCCTCGGTGAAGAAGCCGTTCACCGGAACCATCTCCTCGGCACCATCGTGGACGCGCAGCTCCTGGCGGCCGATCAGGTCGTAGGTCGTCCACTCCGGATGCGCGGTCGCAACCACCAGCTCGACCCCGAAAGCTCTGGCGATGCGGCGGGCCAGCGACGTCTTGCCGGTTCCAGGTGGGCCCTGCAGCACCACGTTGTCAACGGTCAGCGCGTTCGCCACCTCGTCGAGCAGGGTCCGATCGACGAGCATCTCCGCGGCAATCGCATCGAGCCGATCGCTGAAGTCCGCGGGAATCTCGAGCTGGTCGTCGGCGACCTCGACTATGCGCTCGACCGCAGCGTGGAAGTCATCAGGCGGAATCGTGCCCTCGGCGACCACGACCCCCTCATCTTGGGGGGCCAGGTCAGTCAAGACCTGTGATGGTGCTGGGATTGCTGATTGTGCGAGCCTCGCGTACCTTCAGCTCGATGCGGCCGTCGTTTGTCAGCGCCTTTGCCTCGACGAGCCGGGTGCGCTCCAGATCGTGGCTGACTATCAGTCGCTGGCCGGGGGAGATTGCGCAGAGCTTAGACGACGGACCGACGATGGCCTCGCCCACAAGCTCGTAGTGCTCTTCGGCTTTGAGGACCCAGACGAGTTCACCTCCGTACGTTTCCGCGACGGGTCCGCCGCCGTCTCCCGAACCCTTCGGAACAATCGCCCCTGCGTACTCGAAGTACTCCCCCTCACTCGTAAGGACGGGCGCGGCCGGAAGCCGGTCAACAAAGGAGCCACTGTTACCAACACAATTGATCGCGTCAACGCCACCGAGCGCTTCTTCGATCATCGGCCGGGCCGATTCCAACACAGTCTCGACTCTTCGCGAGCTGGTGAATTTGAACCCGGGCACGGTGGGATCGGAGAATCTCGCGTCGGAGGTGGTATTTGAGAGCAGAAGACCGTTCATCCCTGAATGCACGAACACCTGATTGAGCATGTTGTAGAAGTTTTTGCTTTCGAGCGACTCGGGTGGGTCGTGCTCGAGAATGTCGCGCTCGTCGCCCCCTCGAATCGAAGCGACCGCAGCGACGGCGGCGGACAACTCCGAACGGGTCGTGGCCCCACTCAGGATGTAAGCGATCTCCGGGCGCCAGACCTCACCACCGAGGTCAAGCATCGCGGCGAGGACCGCTCGGTGAATCAGCAGGTCGGAGTCCTTCAGGTCCGGCCGGTGCGCCCGCTGGCCGCGCAGGGGATAGCGCACGAGAAGGCCGAGCCCAACTCGCGTGAACTCCTCGACCTCGCCGGCATCGCGGGCCTCGAGCAGCTGCCTGCCACCGGGCGTAATGACGATCTCATCGCTGCCGGTAAGCACGTAGAGGATTCCGAACTCCTCAAAGGTCGCCTTCCAACTCTCGACCGCTGAGTGGTCGAGATTGCGAGGCCTACCGTTGGCGAATTCATCCTTGATCTTGCTGTAGCTGGTCTCGGCTAGGAAGGCATCCAGAACCTCGGTTGCTCCCTTTGGATTCACCGCATCGGAGAACGGATTCGGATAGCCGTAGCTGTTGACTTTCCAGTATGGAGCCATCAGTGGGCGACAGCGTCTGGAGCCAACTTCCAGTTCAACAGCGGCAGCCGCTCCAACGAGTCGCTGCGCGGATCGCCCAGTTGGAACACAAGTATCCAGTCGACCAAGATGATCCCCCCACGCCCCTTGCGGGGAAACTTCATGTAGTGCCGCCTGATCCTATAGCCGAAGGCGTGCTCGAGGTGGAGGCCGTGATCGGCCGCGAGGCGCACGAGGCAGTCGTGCACGGGAATTGAATGAGCGCCGCTCTGACTGTTCCCGACCACCATCACGTAGTAACCATCCTCGCGCAGCACACGAGCCGCCTCGGCAAAGTGAAGGTCCATGTCGTGCATGTAGCCGGTCACACTCCGCCGGCGCCCCTCCTGGATCTGCTCGAGGTCGAGCAAATCCGAAACCGAACCGGGCAACGATGCCTCCATCATCGGACGCTTGGAGCCTATCCCCGCGCGCTTTTCACTGTTGAAGGTCGCCCGGTCTGGGATACCAAGGCGCGGGCCCAGCCAGAAGTACTCGAGCATGAAGTTGTACATGTAGTCGACCGAGTCCAGGTAGGGCGGGCTGGTTACCACTATGTCGACCGAGGAATCGTCAAGGTCCACGTTCCGGGCATCGCCACCGGCGAGGATCTCCACCTCGGCGCGAGCGTCCCGCCCAGCATGGAATTCCGCGACCCGCTTGAGCGCCTGGTCGACAACCTGCTCGAACGCTTGTCGCACCGGCGGAGGGCTCTTGGGAAAGGTGTGCGAGACGTAGGTCTTCTGCGACTGATCGTCGGCGTTCGAGACCCGGCGCAGAATCGATGAGAACAACACCAGCAGGAAGTCATGCTCAAGATCAGGGAGATCGAGGGAGTCGATTGCATCGAGGCATCCTTGTAGTTCGGCCCAGGCCTCGTGCGAGAACCAGTGTCCGAAGTTCTCGACGTCGGGCATCGGCGCTCGTAGAGTCGTGCGTCGCCTCGGCCGCCACGCCTTCTTCAGATCCGCCCAGATGGCGGCGAGTCGGGCGGCGGTTGGGGGGCGGATCTTCGCCCCGCTGATCAGCTCGGCCAGTCGGTCGCGGTCGATGCCGACAGCCGTGACCGGCGCCATCGCGGCCTCGACCAGGGTCGTGCCCGAGCCCATAAACGGATCAAGGATGACCATGCCCGGCGAGGCCAGGGAATCGATCGCCCAGCGGGGCACCTGGGGCACGTACTTGGCCGGAAACCTGTGCAGTCCGTGCGTATAAGTATTCGTTTTCTCGCTGAGGCTGATCGCGACGACCTCACCCTGCCGCACCTGATCGATCCTCGGCAGACCGGCCGGCAGTGGCTTCTGGTCAAGCTCCACGGAAGGCGTGCGGCTTACCACAGCGTGACTAGGCTCTCTCGCATGTAGCGATGCATCGCGTCGCCGAGAACGGCCCGCTGCTGCGGTGCGACGGTGAGATGGCGCACCGGTGTCACCTCGGCTGAGTCGAACCCGGCCGACTCCACCCCCAGCCGCGCGATCAGCACGTCGCTTGGGACGATTGTCCCGGCGTAGGCGGAATTGCCGACGACCACGTGGCACTTGCCTCCCGGCTGCAGGCATCGCCGGCACTCGCCCAGGACCGTCGACATGTCGTCGAAGTAGCCGCGCAGAACGTCGGGCACCCCCATCCGCCAACTGCTCGAGTCCCGGTCCATGCACTCGATCACTCGCTCGACCGCCGCGATCTCCTCCCAGGGCCTCTCCAGATCGGCCGCAAGGTGTGACCTCATCGAGGCCTTGCGCAGGGACCGCATCTCATCGCGGCTTTCGACAAAGCCGCCGAACCAGAGCTCGACCTTCATCGCTTCGAAGTAGTCAAATCGGTTTGCGTACGGCGGCGAAAAAATAATCGAGGCGAACTTCTGATCGGCCAGCAGAACGTCCATGTCGAGCGCGCTGCCGTCGAAGATCGCCTGGCGATCCCACGCTCCTCCTTGGCTCCAGAGCGCCGCGTCATCCTCCATTCGCTTCAGCGCCTCGAAGAGGCAGGACCTGACGAATGAGCGCTGGTCCGTGCCGAAGCGCTCGCGCTGCCACTCACCGTCGACTCGCTCGACGTAGCCGCTCGTGGTTCGGCGGCGGTTGCGGTACTTCAGGCCGTTGCCCTCCTTGAAGTAGCTGCCGACCTGTTCGAGGATCGAGATCCAGCCCAGCAACATGAAGTCGCGAAGCTGCGAATCGCCGTTGGAGAGGTCCTCAATCAAGCTGCGCGTGCGGAGCAACTCATCGCAAATCTCCGGCTCGAAGGTCTTGCCGGCGATGCTCAGGCCCGGCATCGGCCACGGCTCGGCCGACCTCAGCGGCTCCGTCAACACAGCGCGAAGCGCGCTGACAAGCGACAGCTGCCCCGCATCGAGCGGAGTCAGCTTGACCCGGGTCACAAAGTTCGCCAACGGATTGAGGTCGATTCCCGTCGCCGAGAGATCCCGGCGGGCCGCGCCGATCAAGATCGAGCCGCATCCCGAGAAGGGGTCGAGGATTGGGCCGGCCAGGCCGAGGGCATCGATCAGCGCGGGAGAGAAGCCCTCCCGGTAGCGATACCAGCGATGCAGCGGCCGCTCGGCGGAACCACGCCAATGCACCAGCGAGGCGAGGTCGGGACGCTCGTCACCGATCAGACCCTCCTCAATCTCATCGAGAAGCGCCGAGTGTCCCGCCGTCGAGTGGATCTTCGTCGCGGTCATCGGCGAGTCGAGTCTAAAGACGGTCTCCGACGCCCGAAATCCGCCAAATCCAGGCGTCAGATCACCTGCTAGGGGCAGGGAACGCCGCGCCGTCCAAGGGCGGCGAGAGGTCGATCCGGAACCGATCGATCAGCTCAGCGACCTCCTCTTCGCTGAACTGCTCCAGCAAGTAGGCGACGAGGTCCTCCTGCCGCGACTGCCCGAAGGCGAGCCTGTAGACAGCGAGCGATCGGCGCAGCGCCTCGAATCGCTCGACCTCCTGCGAGAGCGGCAGGATCGGCACGTGGCGCCTGATCACCGCTCCCTCTGCGAGCGGGTAAAGCCAGTAGGGGACCAGGTCCGTCTCCCCGGCCGGCCGATCTCGCCGGCCCGCCTCGAACAGGTCCGCCCAGGGGTCGTGATCACCGCCCATCGCAACCTCGTCCAAGCCGTAGCGAAGCGCCAGGTTCTTGCGCACGGCGTGGTTCTTGAAGCGGTGAATTCGGCCCTCCCGCTGCTCGAGGTCAACCGGATTTGACGGCAGGTTCCAGTGCACGACCGCGTGGCAGTAGTGGTGAAAGTCAAGGCCCTCCTGGCCAATCGAGGTGGAGGCGAGCACGAAGGGCCAAAAAGGGGAGTTGAATGAGGCGCGCAGGGCATCGGCGTGGGTCGTCTCGGACCCCTCGTCGTCTTCCTGATCGCCAAAGCGGGCAGCGAAGCGCGAGCGCAGGCGCAGGGGGTGGAACTCAACCGAATCCCGCTCGGGATCGCACCTGATCTCATCCGCGACCACCCGTCCCGCGCGGAGCGTCAGCGCGCTCGAGATCCGCTCGGCGATGTCTTCAAGCGCCCTGCTGGTGCCTTTGGAATGGCCCAGCGCCTCGACCAACAGGTGCGCGTACTCGTCGAGCACCGACTGCAGCCCGCCGATCGCCGTGTACTCCAGGCACTGCTGCCAGTAAGCGCCGCGCGGCGCCAGGCAGGGGACGAAGGCGTGGACCTCCGGCAGGTTGAAGAGTGTCCGCAGCGACCAGCCGATGCGGGCGGCGGCCGTCCTCAGCAGGCTCGCGTCGGCAGCGTGGTCGGCGACCCGACCGAGGGCACGGCGGGCCGTGTTCCCCCAGCCAAAGAGGCCGAGCTCGGCGACGACGGCGGCGAGATCCGCCGGCGGCGGCCCGAGCTTGAGATCGCCGGCGGCGGCTTGCTGGGCCCGCTCGACGTGATCGGCCCAGTGGCTCGACTCACCGCGATCTTTAAATTCACCCGACCAGGCGGCCACCGCATCGGCGCGCTCCAGCCAGTTGTGGGCCTCATCGTCAGCGCTGCGCCGATCGATCAGCAGCGCCGCCGCCCAGTACCAAGCCGCGTCCTCAGGCCCGTCCCGCGGCGCCCCGGCGGTGACCTCGGCCAGTGGGGCCGCAACCCGTTCCGACGCCCAGGAACGCAGCTCGGCGATCGAGCCGGGGTCTCCCCCACTGCGTTCGGCGGCGAAGGTCAGCGGGTCGCAAAGCGCCGCGACCGTCGTGCTCGGGTACAGCATCGCCAGCACCGGCATCCCGGTCAGTCGCTCGTCCTCTCCGCCACCGAAGACAAGGCGGCCCTGTCCTGACTTGCGGACCCGCTCGGTGTTCAGCGCGCCGCTCCCCGCCGCCCTCCAGAGCTCTCGCTCGGCGGCGTAGGAAACGATCGAGGCGATCGCGCGCGGCACAACCTTCCAGGAGGAAAAGACCAGCTTCTTGGTCAGCTCGCCCGGGGCAAAGTCACTGAAGGGACCCTCGGACTCGTAGTAAGGGAGGGACGGAGGCATCCAGAGCAGCTTCCACGCTCCACTTCCCACCGTCGAATCGACGAGACCCCGCATGCGCGGGTTGCCGGCATCGATCTCGGCCCACCTGCGGACATCCTCTGGGCTCAGCAGCCGGGCCGAGGGAAGGATCGCGCTCATCGCCCGGCGCCCGGGGACGGTCTCCAGCGCATCCTTCACCCGACGCATCACCTTGTAGTCGTCGCCGAGCAGGTTGAGTAGATACGGCGCGCTCTTCCAGTACTCCATGACATCGGGCTCACCGACCGCGCGGGCGACCTGCTGGCCCTTCAGGTAGTCGGCAATGTCGCCCTCGGTTACCACCCCGGCCTGTTCGGAGACCGTCTTCAGCATTCCATCGCGGTCGCCGCCGGCGCCAAGCCGCTCGGTGCGCACCATGACGCGCTGCAGCTCGCGCTGAACCTCGGCGTGAATCTTCAGGAGGTGACCGTGGTCGGCCGGGTCGAGGCTGAGTAGTTCCCGGCGAAAGCCGCTGAGAAGCTCGCCGACGTAGGCCGCTCGCTCGGCGCCGGCGAGAAAGGTCAGCGTCGCGACAAAATCCTCGTAGTGATCGTCCGCCGCCTCACCGTGGACGGTGAACATCTTGTAGGGGGTCGCCGACATCAGCAGCACCCGCGCCTGGGCTCCGGTCTCCTCGTCGCGCCAGTCAAATAGCTCGCGAGCCAGTTCCGCGGTCTCGTCGTCTCCCGAGAGAAGGTGGCGAAACCGCTGGAACTCGTCAAGCAGGACCAGATCGGGCTCGAGCGCCTTGACGCAGGTCTGCGCCAGCACGTGCCTGAGCTCTCCGATCAGCTCGCGCCGGGAATCCTTGACCTCGTCCGGAAGCGAGAACGGGTCCCTCGAGCGGCCGTAGTGCTCGAGCACCTCCTCGTAGCGGCCGCGCAGATCGTCGCGGCCGTCGATCGCGGTTTGGAATGCCAGCGTCAGCTCTTCGCTGAGGGGGCTGCGCTCGACCTCGGCAAGGGTCGACTCGAAGCTCTCGATCGTCCGCGTGGTTCCCTGGAACACCTTGCGCGGTCCGCGCCTATCCCCCATCTCCCACGGCTCGCGTAGCATCCGCAGGAGCAGGGCCCGCTCTTCGGCGATGCCCATCGCCGACCTTGGCTCGAGCGATGTCCCCGGCGTGAAGGAGACGAAGTTCATCTTGCGCCCCTTCAGGTCCTCGATCTTCAGCGGCAGCAGCGTGATCCGCGAGGGAAGGGTGAACCCGTCTCCGTCCGGGTGAAGGCGGTTGAGGTTCTGGCGAGCGATATCGGCGTTCGAGCAGATGTAGATGACGTCAATTCGCTCGACCTCATCCCAGAGGTGATCGAGCGCGCGCGCGATCACCCCCTTTGCCACCAGCGTCTTGCCCAGGCCGACCTCATCGGCCAAGAGGAATCGCCGGGTCGGGTCCGGGCCGTAGAAGCGGTTGAAAACCCGCTCGACCGTCGCCTGCTGGAAGTCCTTGAGCTGGCCGAGGATCTCCTTTACGTCAGGTCTTCGATCGGTCGCGCTCACGGCTGCTCCCGATGGGCCACGGCGCTGACCGGCTCCCAGATGTCCTGCCAACCCTCGGGCAGGAGCGAGGAGCCACCCTCGGACCCCTGCAGGTCCTCGACAACCCGCCTCACGGCTGCAAGCTTTACCGGGTCCCTGTCAAGCGTCCTCAACAGCGACTCGAGAAGCGGCAAGCCGTGGACGCCGCCGAGATCGCCCGCCGAGCCATCGGGTGGACGAGCAACCTGGCTCAACGCCCGGACCGCTTCGACGCGGTCACCGCTGAGCAGATAGAGGAGATAACGGAGGACCTCTGCCTGGTTCGAGAGCATCGAGCGGAGAACGTGAGCGCGTCGATCCTCCGGGTCACCCAGCAAGGTCAGATTGAGCACGAACTCTTCAGTGATCTCGGTCTGCCCGGACCGCAGCAGGACCCGGTACGCAATGAACGGGGTCAGCAACTCAAGCGGCAGACCACTGAAGCGGGCCAGCTCCCCCGCGTCCACCAGCTCAATCGCCTCCGCGCTGGCCTGGCGAGCGCGCGTCACCGGCCAGACCTCGACGGACTGGAGGTTGGGCATGGGCTCGATCAACGCCGTTGCCTCGAGCACCAGGTCCCAGAGGCCGTCGGCTACCCCGGGGAGGGCGCGCAGTTGGAGGGCTCCATCCGCCAAGCGCCGGCGAAGCTGGGCGGCTTCCCGCTCGAGCAGGCGCCCGGCCTCGAGCTCAGGGTCCACCTCGTCCGAGCGCTCATAGGAAGCCAGCAGATCTCGGAACTTCACCTCGTTGGCCGCGGCCGGCTGCAGAACTCTCTCGACTCCCACCTGAGACTTACTCCCGCACAGCGCGACGAGGAACTCAACGTTTTCCTCGAAGGCCGATACCGTGGCATTGGCGGAACCGGTCCAAATCGTCGCCTTCCAGCCTTGGTCGGCGATGTAGAACTTGGCGTGGAGTCCTTGCATCGGCTCCGCGGGATCCTCTCCCGGGCCATCGTCACTGGCCGCGTCGGCCAATACGTACTTATCCGAGTATCGGTCTACCGCCTCGGCTGTGCATTGGTCGAGCCGATCCGCCCGACTGACGATGACGTGATCAGCGCCGTCGGCGCTGAGCCGCTCGAGCATCGGCGCTGACACGAAGGGAGCGACGACGAGCATCCGGTCGACCCGAGCGTCCTCAAACGGCCAGGACGAGGCCCTCTTGCGATGCCCAAGGGGATGGAACGTCAGCTCCTCAAACGGTGGCGGAACCTCCCACTCGACCCGCAGCGCTTCCGCGGCCAGATCCCCGATCGCCTCCAACCTCTCAGCCGGCGGCTCTCGCACGGCCATCCCCGGCAGCGCTCGCACGAACTCCACCAGCGGCCGGTTCGTCACCCGGGTGCGGCCGCGCACACGACCATCGAGCACGAGCGAGGTGTCCCAGCTGCGATCGAACGTGAGGTTCCGCGAGAGGCACAGAAAGCGAAAAACAGCCTCCTCCCCGCTGACAAAGCGCAGCAGCCAGACCTTTGGGTGGAAAGCTCCCCCGAGGGGCGCAATGCACTCGACCACCGAGCCCTCGAGGTGGGCCAGCAGCAACCGATCGGCCGGTGGAACATAGATACGGCCGGCCTCACAGAAGAGGGTGATCCGCTCTGCGCTTGCCCGCAGCGCCTCGAGCAACACCAGCGGATCGGTTGCCGCAGTGTCGGACTCGGCGAAGGGTGAAAACGCGAGCGGTGCGCTAAGCAAGGCCAAGAGATCGAGCGAGTAGGTCGTCCCGATCGCGTGGTCCAGCTCATATCCCGCCGGGGGGCGGAGGGCCTCGAGCAACAGACGGCGCTCGTAGGGATCAAACACCGCGACCCCGGCCAATCTCCTCAGCGTAGGCGCGGGTGATGTCCCACCTGTAGCTGAGCTGCTGAGCCCCGGATTCGCCGCGCCAGGACAACAGCATCGACTTGTTGATCAGCCGGGCCTGCTTCTTCTTAACCCAACACTCCCGCGACCGAACCCAATCCTCACAGCGCTGATCGCTCGCTATCCGCAGTTCACCCGCCCCGCTGCGAACGTGGTTGACCCACGCCTTGACGAACTCCCTGGTCTGCGCTGAGACCTGGGCGCCGCTACTGGCGACGATCTCCCAAAAGTGGGACAGATCCCAAGCTTCCAACATCGCCGCTCGCCCGGCGACCATCGCCTCCCATCGTTCGATCTCAGACTCCCATCGTTCGACCGGCGCACTGGGCCCGTCATGGTCGGCATAGATGAGACGAGCCAGCATCAGGTTGTAGAGCAACTGCGCACCGAGGATTGCTTCCGAGAAACAGCGACCGTGATGGAGCTGCTCCTGGATCCGCGAGGGCATGCGCTCGAGTTCGGGATGCAGCCAGGGGAACTCGACCTGATCAACCGAACCGCCGTCCCTGACCAGCCAGCCGAGCAAGGTATTCGGCCAGTGGGCGATCAGGCGCTCGGCGAGATAGTCGGCCTCGGCGGGCGGCAGGGTGAGCGCTGCCTCGGCCGGAAACCCCGGCGGCGGGTCGGGCAGCCCAGCGTGCCAGATTCCGTGAACGGGCTCGCCCTCCTCGGAGACGCTGTCGGGCAGCGCCACCCGATCGTCAATCCAGCGGTGGTAGGAGTCGCGAGCGACCGGCACCGAACGCACCCTCCACGCGTGCAGGCCCTGCCAGTAGACGTCGGAGGGAAGCCGCTTGAGGCCCCGTCGCGCCTGGCGACCAATCAGGCCATCGAGGTCACCGGCCTCAATTAGGGCCTCGATCAGGTCCAGCTCAGCCAGGCGCGCCCGCGCCGTCGCGGACTTGGCTGAGCCGCTGACCTCCACCAACTTGTACAGCCAGGGGATGAGCAGGAAGTAGCGCGCGCGGGTCTGGATCGTGCTCGTCCCGGGCGAGAGAAGGTCGGCGAACCCGTCGCGGATCGTGCCCAGACCCAGGGCGTCTCGAGTGTCCTTCTCGCGAAAGAGGTCAACGGTGTCGAGAACCCGTCTGCGGTCTTGCTCGGAGTAATCGAGCCATGTAAGGGTCGATCCCAATACGGTCGCCATCAGCGCTTGGTCAGTCTTGGACGAGAGCCCGGTCAGGCGCCGACGTAGGCCGCGAGGTGCTCGCCGGTAAGGGTGGAGCGGGCGGCGACAAGGTCGGCGGGCGTGCCCTCGGAAACGATCCGGCCGCCGTCGTGGCCGGCACCGGGGCCGAGGTCGATGATCCAGTCGGCGTGCGCCATCACCGCCTGGTGGTGCTCGATCACGATCACCGACTTGCCGGAGTCGACCAGTCGGTCGAGCAACCCGAGTAGCTGCTCGACGTCGGCGAGGTGGAGGCCGGTGGTCGGCTCGTCGAGGACGTAGATGCCGCCCTTCTCGGCCATGCGGGTAGCCAGCTTGAGCCGCTGCCGCTCGCCGCCGGAGAGAGTGGTGAGCGGCTGGCCGATGGTGAGATAGCCGAGCCCAACGTCGGCGAGCCGCTGCAGGATCTTGTCGGCCGCCGGAATCTCCGCCTCGCCGCCCCCGAAGAACTCCTCGGCCTCCCCCACCGACATCGCCAGCACCTCGCTGATGTCCCTGCCGCCGAACTTGTAGTCGAGCACCGCCGCCTGGAACCGCTTGCCCTCGCACTCCTCGCAGATACTGGCGACGCCGGCCATCATCGCCAGGTCGGTGTAGATGACGCCGGCGCCGTTGCAGTTGGGACAGGCGCCCTCGGAGTTGGCGCTGAACAGCGCTGGCTTGACGTCGTTTGCTTTCGCGAAGGCTTTGCGGATCGGGTCGAGCAACTTGGTGTAGGTCGCCGGGTTGCTGCGCCGCGAGCCCTTGATCGCGGTCTGGTCGACCGCGACGACCCCCTCCCGGCCCGCCACCGAGCCGTCGATCAACGAGCTCTTTCCCGACCCGGCGACACCGGTCACCACCACCAGCACTCCAAGCGGGATGTCGACGTCGACGTCGCGCAGGTTGTGGGTGCTGGCGCCGCGCACCTCCAGCGCCCCCGACGGCTCCCGCACCGACGGCTTCAAGGAGGCGCGGTCGTCCAGGTGCTGCCCGGTGATGGTGTCGCTCTTCCGCAGTCCCTCGACGCTGCCCTCGAACACCACCTCTCCTCCCTCACCGCCGGCGCGCGGGCCGAGGTCAACGACGTGGTCAGCGATCGCGATCGCCTCCGGCTTGTGCTCGACGACCAGCACCGTGTTGCCCTTGTCGCGCAGCTGCAGCAGCAGCCCGTTCATCCGCTCGATGTCGTGCGGGTGCAGCCCGATCGTCGGCTCGTCGAAGACGTAGGTGACGTCGGTCAGCGAGGAGCCGAGCTGGCGAATCATCTTGACCCGCTGCGCCTCGCCGCCGGAGAGCGTGCCCGACGGGCGGTCGAGCGAGAGGTAGCCCAGCCCGATCTCGGCGAACGAGTCGAGGTTGTGCCGCAGCGCCTCGAGCAGCGGCGCCACCGACTTCTCCTTGACGCCGCCTACCCACTCGGCCAGGTCGCTGATCTGCATCGCGCAGGCGTCGGCGATGTTGATCCCCTTGATCTTCGACGAGCGGGCCTCCTTGCTGAGCCGGGTGCCGTCGCAATCGGGGCAGGTCGTGAAGGTCACCGCCTTCTCGACGAAGGCACGGACGTGCGGCTGCAGCGCCTCGACGTCCTTGGCAAGAAACGACCTCTGGATCTTCGGGATCAGGCCTTCGTAGGTCAGGTTGACGTCGTCGACCTTGATTTTGGTCGGCTCTTTGTGGAGCAGCGCATCCAGTTCTTTCTTACTGAACTTGCCGATTGGCTTGTCCGGATCGAAGAAACCGCAGCCGCGGAAGATGCGCCCGTACCAGCCGTCCATGCTGTAGCCGGGGATCGTCAGCGCACCCTGGTTGAGCGACTTCCCCTCGTCGTAGAGCGCCGAGAGGTCGAAGTCGGTGACCGAGCCGCGGCCCTCGCAGCGTGGGCACATGCCGCCTGTTCTGTTGAAGGTCGCCACCGTCGTCTTCTTGGTGCCGCGTTCGACCGTGATCGCACCTTTTGCCCGCACCGAGGCGACGTTGAAGGAAAACGCGTTGGGCGAGCCGATCTGCGGCTTGCCGAGGCGGCTGAAGAGGATGCGCAGCATCGCGTTGGCATCGGTGGCGGTACCGACCGTGGAGCGGGCGTCGGCCCCCATCCGCTCCTGGTCGACGATGATCGCCGTCGTCAGCCCGTCGAGTACGTCGACCTCGGGCCGCGCCAGGGTCGGCATGAAGCCCTGCACGAAGGCGCTGTAGGTCTCGTTGATCAGCCGCTGCGACTCGGCGGCGATCGTGCCGAAAACCAGCGAGCTCTTGCCCGAGCCGGAGATGCCGGTGAACGCCGTCAGCCGCCGCTTCGGGATCTCAACGCTGAGGTCCTTGAGGTTGTTGACTCGCGCGCCCTGCACGCGGATCAGGTCGTGGTTATCGGCGGGGTGGTCGATGCCCCCATATTGCCGGACGGATTCGTTTTCAAAACTGGCCAGCTGGCCAGTAGTATCCGAGGCGGTGGCCGACAAGGCGAAAAGCGCGAAGGCGGCGCGGAGCCTCGAGGACGAGCTCGTGCTCGAGCGCGAGCACTGGGTCGATGGTCCACCCCACGCCTTGTTCGCGCAGATGCGCGAGCGCTGCCCGGTTCACTGGACCTCCGAAGTCACCGAGATACCGGAGGCCGCGGGCTTCTGGTCTGTGACAACGGCCGACGACGTCCACGCGGTCAGCCGCGACTGGGAGACCTACTCCTCCGAACTCGGCGGCGTCGTCGCGATCGACGAGGTCTTCCCGATCGAGCTGGCGCGGGCGATGTTCATCGGCATGGACCCGCCCAAGCACGACCGCCTCAAGGCGCTCTTCCAGGCCGGCTTCACACCGAAGCGAATCGCCGCCCACGAGGACTCGATCCGCACGATCGTCGTCGACGTGCTCGACCGCCTCGAGGGCCGCGAGAGCTGCGACCTCGTTACCGACGTCGCCCAGCCCGCGGTGTCGCGGGTGATCGGCAGCTTCATGGGGATCCCGGAGGAGGACGACGCAGCCTGGGCGGAGTTGATGAACAAGGCCCTGGCGGCGAGTGACCCCGATTACAGCCCGGACGGCGCCGACAGCATCGAAGAGGTGATCCAGAAAGCGGTCGCCGAAATCTTTGCCCGCTGCAGCACGCTGATCGCCGAGCGGCGCGAGAACCCAACCGATGACCTGACGACGGTCCTTGTCAACGCCGAGGTCGAAGGCGAGAGGCTCGAGGAGCACGAGATCGTGATGGGCTTCTTCCTCCTCGTCGCCGCCGGCAACGACAGCACCAAGGCGACCTACTGCAGCGGGATGCGGGCGCTGCTGGAAGACCCGGACCAGCGCCAACTCGTCCTCGACGACCCGACTTTGATCCCCGGCGTGGTCGAGGAGTCATTGCGAATGTTCCCCGCCTTTGCTCATTTCCGCCGCACCGCGACCAAGGACACCGTCCTGGGCGGTCAGAAAATCAAGCAGGGCGAGAAGGTAGTGATGTGGTACGCGTCCTCGAATCGCGACGCCAGCCGCTACGAGGACCCCGACCGCTTCGACGTCCTCCGCAATCCCGACCACCAGGCCTTTGGCGCCGGCGGCCGCCACTTTTGCCTCGGCACAGCGCTGGCCCGCCTCGAGCTGAAAATCCTCCTCGAGGAGACCCTCGCCCGTTACCCAGACATGACTCTCGAGGCCAAGCCGATCTTCGTCGAGTCGGGCTTCCTGAACCAGCTCAAAGCGCTGCCGGTCCGACTCACGGCCTAGCGCGGCCCGTCCGTGTGCACGAACAGCACCGGGTCGCGCAGGCGACCATCCGCGCGCAGCGCCAGCAGGCCGGCCATCGCCTTTGCGGTGTAAACGGGATCAAGCGAGAGCCGCTCCTCGGCCGCGAGGGCGGCGGCGCGCGTGGCGGCCTCGGTGGGATGACCGTAGCCCGCCCCGATCTGGTCGCGGGTCAGGTCGAGCATGTCCGGCTCGAGTCGGAGCTGGCCGAGGTGCGCGCCACGGCGTTCCAGCAACGCGGCGGTGCGTCGCGCGAGGCGGGCAAGCACTGGCGGGTCGAGGCGGAGCTGGTCGTTGACCACGACCCCGACGACGCGCGTGCTCAAGCCGGCGAGCTGGAAACCGAGCGCCAGGCCGGCCGCGGTACCGCCGGTACCAACCGGGACGACGACGTGCGTCGGCTCGGGCAGCGAGCCGTCCTCGACCTGGGCGGCGATCTCCAGCGCCGCCTCGACATAGCCGAGCGCCCCGACCGGCGAGGAGCCACCGGCCGGCAGCAGGTATGGCAGGTGGCCGCCGCGGGCGTTGCGGGTGAGCAGCCACGGCAACATCGCCACCGTGCGCGCCTTCGTCTTGGTGCGGTAGATACGCGCCCCCGAGGCATCAAGCCGGGCAAGCTGAGCGCTGACGTGCTCATCGATCGGCTGGTCGACGAGCGCGAGCGCGGTCTCGAGGCCGTGTTCGCGAGCGTAGAGGGCGGTGGCGAGCCCCCAGTTCGTGCCGAGACCGCCGAAGGTGAGGATCGAGCGGCGGCCACGGCGCCGTGCATCGGGGATCAGCCACTCGAGCTTGCGCACCTTGTTACCGCCCCAGCCGCCCGAGCCGAAGTCGCCGTCTCCCTTCACCCAGATCCCGAGACCGCCCAGCTCGCGAACGGGCGTCGGGCGCTCGGACAGCGCGAGATGGGGAAGCGTCTCGGCCAGCGCAGGAAAGCGCTTATGCAGGTAAGGGGTCAAAAGATGCCTGCCTCGGCGGCCGGCGCCGCATAGGCGGCGGCGAGCGTCGCGACCGTCTCGTGGGCGTTGAGTCCGCTTGGGTTGGGAACCACCCAGAGCGCCGCGCCGGACCAGTGGGCGGCGCTGTCGAGCGTGTCCGGCTGCCGGCCCAAAGCCGCGCCGCGCTCGCCGAACGCGTCGCGGTAGGCGGTGACACCGGCGATCGCGACGACGGCAGGCTGGTGATCGGCGACGAACCGCTGCAGCCGCGCGCCGCCCTCGCATAGCTCCTCGCGCGAGAGCTCGGAGGCGCGCGCGGTGGCCCGCCGCACGAGGTTGGTGATCCCGACGCCCCGCGCGACAAGATGCGCCCGATCGGCATCGGTCATCCCCGTGATCCGATTAACCTCGTAACCGGTGATGCCGGCCGTGGCCAGCGCCGGATAGAAGCGGTTGGTGGGATGCGCGAAGTGGGTCCTGACCGCGGCCGTCCACAGGCCCGGGTTGATGCCGACGAACAGCAGCCTCAGTCCCGGCCCGACGAGATCGTCGACCTCGCAGCCGCGGAACTCCTCCAGCTCCAAACGCGTGAATCGCAAAGCCTGGCGCGCTACTGCTTTTCGATGTCCCTACCGGGGCCGCCGACCAACTTGTCGCTGCCGCTGCCGCCCTTCAAGGTGTCGCGGCCGGGGCCGCCGAGCAGCTTGTCTGCTGCGGAACCGCCGTAAAGAATGTCGTTTCCGCGCCCGCCGTCAATCTTGTCGCTGTCCGCGCCGCCGCTGAGGCTGTCGTTGAGGTTGCCGCCGGTGATCGAGTCGAAGCCGAGCCCGCCGGCGAAGACGTTGATGTGACCCGGCGCCCCGATGAACTTGTCGTCGGAGAATTCGGTCGGATCGCTCACCGTGGAGACGGCGTGGATCTCGATCGGCCCCTGGCCGCCGCCGAGATCATCGGGAAGCTGCGAGAAGTCGAAGAGAGTCGACACGGACGACGAAGCCTCGATTTGCCTCAGGTCGCGGCAGTAGACGGGCCCGTCGTCGACGAAAGCACCGCTGACGGTGATCTCGCCGTCACTCGCGCAGCGAGGGACGATTTTCCCCTCCCCGCCGTTGATCGTGAGCACACCGTTGGCGAAGGTGCCAAAGGCATCCGCCCTTCCCGGCATCAGCACCGCGATTGCCAGCGCCGCGCCGATTAGCGGCCACCAGGATGATCCACCGAACCGAAGCCGAAGCGCTGCTATCGCGGTCATCAATCGGAGCTTAGAGCGTCTCGGCGTGCCGTCCCGAACTCAGTCACATCTCCGCCCTCTACTTCGTCACACCTATGAGACGAAGAAAACGGCCGCCCCAGAAGCGGCCCCGGACTGAAAGGAAAACAACCATGGCAAGCAAGAAGAAGATCGCCGTCGCCGGTGCGACCGGGCGCCTCGGCCGCCCCACCGTCGAGATCCTGCGCGAGCGCGGCCACGAGGTGGTGCCGATCTCGCGCAGCGAAGGTGTCGACGTGATTACCGGCGAGGGCCTCGCGGCCGCGCTGGAGGGAGTCGACCTGATCATCGACGCCGCCACCAGCCCCTCGCCCGACCAGGCGCAAGCAACCGAGTTCTTCACGACCGCGGCGCGCAACCTGCAGCAGGCCGGCGCCGAGCGCGGCGTCGAAGCCATCCTCGTCGTCTCGATCATCGGCACCGACCACTTCAACACCGGTTATAACGCGGCCAAGGTGGTTCAAGAGCGAGCCCACCTCGATGGGCCCGTCCCCGCCCGCATCCTGCGCGCCGCCCAGTTCCACGAGTTTGTCGCGGAACTGGTCGAGTGGAGCACCCAAGGCGAGAACGTCAAATCCGTGTCCCCGTTCGCCTCGTGGGTAGAGAGGTCAGAGAGATCTCCACAACCGAAGGAGAAACGCAATGGGCAAACTGATCGCGACAACGCAGGCCACCGTCGATGGCGTCATCGACCCGGTCGGCGAGTGGGTGCAACCGGACGGAGACCACGGCGACTACTCGTTTGAGCGTCAGGCGAGATCCAGCGGGATGGTGCTGGGCCGCAAGACTTACGAGGGGCTGGCGGGATACTGGCCGAGCCAGTCGGGCAAATGGGCGGACATGGTCAACTCGATGCCGAAGTACGTCGGGTCCAACTCCCTGTCCGGCGACCTCGAGTGGAACGCAACCCTGCTCGAGGGGGACCTCGAGGGCTCGATCCCGAAGCTGAAGGACGAGGCCGACGGCGACCTCTTCATGCACGGCAGCGGTGAGTTCGCCTACGCCCTCGCCGAGATGGGCCTGATCGACGAGTACGAGGTCTACCTGAACCCACTCGTCTGGGGCAAGGGAAACGTCCACGTGCTCGGCGATAACGGAACTGTCCGGCTGCAGCTTGACGAGATCAAGCGATTCGACTCCGGAGTGGTCCTCCTCACCTACCTGCCGGCGTCCTGACCGCAGCTATTTTTTGGGCTTCGGCCCAAGCCTGAGGTCGACGTTGCCGTCGGATCTCGCACCTGCTGCGGGGTTCGACGACTTGACGACGAGCGGCCGGCGCCCTTTGCCTTTGCCTTTTGGCTTTCGGACCGTGCCGAGCTTGCAGCCTGCCGCCCTCAACGCCGTCTTCGCTCGTGCCAGCTTCTTGCCCACCAGCATTGGGACGATGCATCCGGCGGGTCGAGGCGGGTCGCCATGCGGCGGGCGCGTGTATGAGATCGACGCCGAGCAGGCCGAGGTGTTGCCGGCCGCGTCGGTCGCGGTCGCCGAGAAGGCCGCAGTGACGCCCTCGCCGACCTCAACGCGGATGCCGGGCGAGCCAAGCTCGGCTGCGCTGCCGGTGGCGACAGAAGTGCCCGCGCAGTTTGGGCTCGCATAAACGCGCACCGTCGATCCCGCCTCGGCGGCGCCGCGGATCCGCGGGGTGCCGCTCGAGCTCGGCGAGGCCGGGTCGGTGCTCGTGAGCTGCGGCGCCGACGGCGGCACGACGTCGCCTTTCTGCTCGAACCAAAAGCCCCCCGGCCCTTCGATGGCTTCTTCGACGACTTCGCAAACAACGACTCCGTCTCCCGGGATGACTGGAGTTGCGGTCAAGTCGTTCCACTGACCGGCGATCGCCCCCGCCCCTGTGAGACCGTGGGTGAACGGCGCTCCCGAGCGCGGGCTGCCTTCGATGCTCCCTGCGGTCAACGTCGAGAAGGTGAGGACCGACGGGCTCGTGGAAACGGCGCATTCCTTCCCGTTGGCTGTCAGCGTCCCGCCGGTTGTCGTTTGCAGGGTCAGCGCGCCGGTCGCCTGGTTGAAGTCCCCCGAGATGACTTCGATCTCGAAGTCGACCGCGACGTCGGCCTCGACGGGGTCTTCGATGGACGTGGAGAACTGAGGAACTGCCAGGAAACCCGCCGTGATCGAGCCGCCGGGATCGATTTGGGCCTCAAGCGACGCCGTTTTGGGCGGCCCAAACAGAGGATCGTCGGTGAGCTGGTCGGCCCCAACATTGGCGCGCCCTTCGGTGAACGCCATCGAGAGAGGCTCGGCACTCGCCGTCGAGACGGAGGCGATCAACGCCAAGAGCGAAACAAGCGCAATCGCCCCGGCGGCCCGCATCGTCCTGCGGCCGTCCCCCGCTTTACCCACCGACACGGTCTCCCTTGAAGTCATCAATATCCCTTTCGCTGTTCCGACTTGCGTAGGTACGCGGTCTACTAGATCGCGTCGGCTCCCTGGCTTGGTTCCGCTACAGCGTATCACCGAGGAAGACGCCGTGAAGCGGCTTAAAAAGTGGGCCGTATTCGTCTCGCATCCCTGCCGGAGGACTGCCAGGCTTGCCTAGGGCTCCAGTAGAACGACAGACCGGCACGGGGATCATGCTCAAAAATCCTTGACCTATTTAGGAACTTGCGAGAGGCTGGCAAGAGCGCGGGGCGTTACCACCCCTACGCCAACCGTAATTCAACGAAAGGAAGCGATGAAAAGCAACAAGTTGCGGATCAGGGCCTTCGGCTTGACGGTCATGGCGGCTCTCGGCCTATTGGCGTTCACCGCCGTCGCCGCCCAAGCCGAAAACTTAACCGACGGAGGTAAAGAAGGGTTATTCCAGATCTTAGGAAGCAGCGGGTTAGTGGCGGGTGCGGCGCTAGTTGGGAAATCAGAGGGACACATACGAATTTTAGAGCCGAGCAGAAACCTCACCATCTTATGCGGCACACTAGACTTTCTTGAAGGTAAATTTCTCAACGATAAAGAAGCTTTAGTAAAAATCTTATATTTAGAATGTGTACCTCTTGTCTTTGGTAAAGAAACCGAAAAAATTGCAGGGTGCAACCTCATTGGCGGCGATATAACAACTACGTTACTTGCTTTAGCCAAGAAACATGAAGGTAAACCATACATGTTATTGGAGGGCGATCCGACTACTATCGGGATGATTGAATACGAAAGTGGAAAAGGCTGCCCATTGCCGTTGAAAAATACCATTACGGGCTCGGTGGTTGGCGAAGTCAAAACAGTAGGAGTTAGCCAGTTACTTCAGTTCGATGAAACGATACAAAAATTATTCCAAGACAAAATCAACTACGGAACTAACGAATTAATTCTTGACGCTAGCGTAGTTTTGGAATTGACTGGTAGCCATGTCGGCTGTAGCTGGGCAATCGTCTAGTTCGGAACGGAATACAATTCAATCCGCGAACGTCAGGGATCACCTGACGTTCGCGGAAGTGTTTTGGCGCTAGTGAGGATGCCCGATCTCAGCGTCCGTGCGCGGAGTCGACGATCCCCGATTGCAGGTAAATGGTCTCGCGATAAGGGGTGCCGGCCGGGGCCCCATAATCGTTCGTGGCCTTCGGGCCGAAGATCATTTCGGCCTCAGCAAGAACCTTGCCGGTGTCGGGATCGAAGATAAACCTGCGGCCGAATCCGCTTTCCCTGACCCAGCTGATTGCGTCACCCGGGCGCCCGGCGCCATCGGCCACATCGCGCTCGAAACCGATGCCCGGTATTTCTGCAAGGGCATCGAAGGCAGCCGCGCGTAGCGCGGGGCTGGCGATCGGTTCGCTGAGGATTTCCAGGAGCCTCTCGACGGTCGCACCGCCTCTGGGCGACTCGGCTGGCGACGGAGCAACCGGCGAGTCCCCGCCGCGGCGGTTTTCGACGGCCAGGCGCAGGGCTTCAGGCTCGGTCGGAAGCCGGGAGAGCCTGGACAGGTAGGTGAATTCATGGCGGCCCCGGAATGAGTTGGCCGCAAACTCCTTCAGGCGGCGACCGAAGCTGTCGCGGCTCACGGCATGTTCGCTGGGATCGAAGGCCCAGGGCGGTGGAGAGCCCGCCCCTTCCCAGAGCTTTTGGTCGGCGCGGGAGAGAAAATTGACCCGGCCGAGGGTTTCGCGAACGTGCGTCTTACCGTCCGGGGCCGTCCAGACCTCTTTCAGCGCCGGCACCAGGGCATGGCGGGCGCTCAGATCGTTCGTCGGCACGAAATACCTGGGGTGCGTCTTCGAACCCTTCCCATGGCCCTTGGGCAGCCAGCCTTGCAGCTGGACCACCTTTGTCCTCGTGTAGAGGTACTGGCCGGGACTTGGCGGAGCCTCAACCTGGGTGCCGGACGCTTCGGCGGAGTCGGCGGCGTGGCGCAGATCAGCGGCGATGGCAGTTTGAGGCAGGGCTTGGTCGCCAATTGGGGTGTAGGCGGGCCCGCCCCCCTCGCTAAACCCGAAGGCGCCAAACCCGCTGGGCAGCGCCGGGATCAGCTTGCAGGGTTCGACCGGGCCTTCGGCGACTCCAAACTTCGTGATGCTCCCCCCTTCGGGGTCGCCGTCGTAGGGGGCGGGAGTTCCGGAGAGAACCACGCTCTGATCGGGGCGGAACGCTTCGGGGACCAGATTGATATTGGCCAATTCATCAGCGGAAATTTCGCCGCGCTTGTACCTCCTAAAGTTTTCGCGCGACGCCTTGGTGCTGCCGATCCCGATCGTGATCCCGCCGGGACCCCCCATGGTCATCCCGCCGAAGGAGCCGCCGCCGGGAAAATGCACGACCGAAGGCGTGTAGTGCGGTTCGCGACAGACCTTCCCGGCCGGCAGCCAGGTCACCTGGGCCTCGATTCCGGCTTCTTCGAGGGCCCCTTCGAGGCCGGAGGCGTCTTCGAGGCTGTAGATCTTGATCCTGACTCCCCCGCCCTCCTGCGGTTCGACCGCGAAGGCCGTCGGGGTGTTGCCGCCGCCCGAACTGAAGATAAGCACCGCGACGGCGGCGGCGAGCACGGCGGCGGCACCGAGGACCAGCCGCGGAGCACGGCGCCAGGCGGGGGTGGGCTTTGCGCCCTCGGTCGCGGTCGCCTGCTCAGCGCCACGCTCGGCGACCACGGCCTTTAGCTCGTCGAGCAGTCTCTGCTCGAAATCGCTGTCGGTATCCCGGTTCTGTTTCACGCTTCATCCACCTCGTTCGCAGTCGATTCGGTTGAGGCCGCCTCGAGCTCGGCGCGCAGCTTGCGGCGCGCCCGGTGCAGGCGCACCCGGGCGGTGACCGGGCGCACGCCAGCCGCGGCCGCCGCCTCGGCGACCTTCAGATCGTCGATCGCGACCAGCTCCATGACCGCCCGCTCGTCCTCGGAAAGACGGTCCATGGCCGCGTAGAGGCGGCGCGACTGGGCGGCGGCGTCGATCCGCGCATCGATCCGCGCCGCGTCCTCCTCGTCGCATAGGGCGCTGCCGCGAAACCGCTCCTCGCGTGCGCGCTCGCGGCCGCGCCGGCGGCTGTCATTGGCGACAAGAGTGCGCGCGATCCCGTAGAGCCACGCCTTCGGTGTGCCGCTTCGCGGCCGATAGCGGTGGGCCGAGTCGATCGCGGCAAGAAAGATCTCCGCGGTCAGGTCGGCAGCCCGCTCGCGGTCCCCGACCCGGCGGGCGACGAACCGCTGCAGGTCCTCGACCTGCTCGCGGTAAAACGCCTCGAACAGGTCGGGATCGGTACCGATCCAGCGCAGCTGCTCGTCGCAAACGCCGTGCCCGCGGGCGGCGACTACGCGCAGGCTGCGGCTAAGCGCGCTCGGCGCCGCTGGCACCGCTTCCTCGGTCTCCATGCCCCTTATTGGTCGCGAAGTAGGAAAGCGTTACAGCGTCTCTCCTCAGCACCCTGCCGCGGCGCTAGGCGGTTGCCGAGGCGAGCAGCACCACGTTCGAGAGGCTCAGCGGCTTCGAGCCACCCACCGCATCCGCTGCGGCCTGCGTGATCGCGTCCCAGGCCTCTTCGTGGGCCTCGCCTGCATGCTGCTCGATCATCGCCCGGATCGGGGCGGCGATCGCCCTGATGTAAGCGGTGAAGTGCTCCGGGGAGTCGAACTCGAAGGTGATCTCGTCCTGCTCCACGGCGACCTTCGAGAACCCACCTCCTTCGAGCAAGCCGCCGATGGCCGCGGCGGTGGGCCGAGAGAGGGGGCCGGGTGTCCCGGCCGGGGGCGGTGGCACGTTCAGCCGCTCCCTCGTGGTCCTCATCGGAATTGAGAGGAAGGGGACCTGATCGGGCTCCCCCCATGAGCTGATCGCGATCCGAGCGCCCGGCTTGAGGAATCCTCGGATGCGCCCCGCGGCGGCCTCCGCGTCCGGCTCGAAGATGATCCCCCAGCGCGAGACGGCGGCGTCAAAGCTCGCCTGCGGGAAATCGAGGCTGCAGGCGTCCGACTCGATGAACTCGACGTTGGTCAAGCCGGCCGTCACCGCGCGTTCATGCCCGAACGTGAGCATCTCGGCGGAGATGTCTGTGGCAACAACGCTGCCTCCCGGGCCGGCCGTACGCGCGGCGGTGAGCGCCGGCTCGCCATAGCCAGCGGCGACGTCCAGGACCCGGCTTCCCGGCCGTACGTCAGCGAGCTCCACCAGCCGCTCGCTGATATGCCGGTCTGCCCTGTCATTGAACTCGCTCCACTCCTTCCATCCCACCGCAGCAGCGTCCCAGTGCTTGTGCTGCGCCGCGCGGAAGTCGACCGAGTTGATCACCTTGGATCCCATGCTGGCTCTTCCTACCATCCCATT
>Ga0157302_10000024_pt1 | contig 48857 bp, 45 predicted proteins | sample NitcycUS103311B2_FD_108381 | JGI IMG/M metagenome (GOLD analysis project Ga0157302, IMG submission 108381) | Soil microbial communities from Arlington Agricultural Research Station in Wisconsin, USA - Nitrogen cycling UWRJ-S103-311B-2 | ecosystem: Environmental > Terrestrial > Soil >... | reverse complement strand
ACCGGATGTCGGAGAAGCTCCTCGACATCGTCCCCAAGTCGCCGCGCCACCCGTACGACATGTACGACGTGATCTCGGAGATCGTCGACGACGGCGTCTACTTCGACATCAAGCCGAAGTTCGCGAAGACGATCATCACCTGCCTGGCCCGGTTCGGCGGCCAGCCGGTCGGCATCGTCGCCAATCAGCCGAAGCAGCTCGGCGGCATCCTCGAGAACGACTCGGCCGACAAGGCGGCGCGGTTCGTCAACCTCTGCGACGCCTTCAACATCCCGCTGGTCTTCCTCCAGGACGTCCCCGGGTTCATGGTCGGCTCGAAGGTCGAGCACGCGGGGATCATCCGCCACGGGGCGAAGATGCTCTACGCGGTCTCGCGAGCCACGGTGCCGAAGATCACGGTCGTCGTCCGCAAGGCCTACGGCGCCGGCTACTACGTGATGTGCGGCAAGGCCTACGAGCCCGACCTGATCGTCGCCTGGCCGGGCGCCGAGATCTCGGTGATGGGGGCCGAGGGTGCGGTCGAAATCATCGGCCGCTCGATGATCGAGGCCTCCGACGATCCGGAGGCGACCCGCGAGTCGATGCTGAACGCGGTGCGCCAGCAGATCGATCCCTACATCGCCGCTGGCAACGCCGTGATCGACGACGTGATCGACCCGCGCGAGACCCGGCCGACGATCGTCAAGGCGCTGCGGATGGCGAAAGACAAGCAGGTCGAAAAGCCGAAGAAGCGCCATGGGGTGATGCCGGTATGACGGGGTGTGGCGACTTTCCGGTCGTATACCCCGATAACTCGCCACAGGGGGAAGAAAAGTGAGCTCGTTCGACAACCCGGTCGTAATCAGCTGCTCGATCAGCGGCGTGATTGCCAACCGCGACCAGTGCCCGGCTATCCCGTACACGCCCGAGGAGTACGCGGCGGAGGCGCGGCGCGCGGTCGACGAGGGCGCCTCGCAGCTCCATATCCACGCCCGCAAACCCGACGGCACGCCGTCCTACGAGGTCGAGGACTTCCGCGCGATCACCGAGGCGATCCTGGTCGAGGTTGGCGACGTGATCATCAACTACTCGACCGGCGCGATCGGGATCCCGATCGAGAAGCGACTCGAGTACCTGCACGAGCTGAAGCCCGACGTCGCCGCGCTCAACATGAGCTCGATGAACTACGCCAAGTACAGCGCGCGACGCAAAGACTTCGTCTTCAAGGCGGTCTTCGAGAACAGCTTCGACACGATCATCGAGTTCCTCACCGCGATGCGTGACCTCGGGATCAAGCCCGAGCACGAGTGCTTCGATGCCGGCCACGTCGCCAACCTCGATCCGCTGATCGACATGGGACTGCTCGAGCGGACGCCGCTGCAGATCTCCCTGGTGATGGGGGTCAACGGCGGCATTCGGCCGACCACCCGCAACGTCGCTTTCATGGCGGAGCAGATTCCCGGCGGGGCGGAGGGTGAGAATCAGTGGCAGACGATCGGCATCTCGCGCGACCAGTGGAAACTGCTCGGCGCCGCGTTGGTCCTCGGCGGCAACATCCGCGCCGGGGTCGAGGACAACCTCTATCTGCCCAATGGCGAGATGTGCCGCTCCAATGGCGACTTGATCGCCAAGGCACGGCAGATGGCCGAAGACGTCGGCCGCAAGGTCGCCTCCGTCGCCGAGGCCCGCGAGTTGTTGGGAGTGCCGAAGCGTGAGCGCTCTCCCGCTTAGCGACGTCAAGGTCCTCGACCTGTCCCGGCTCCTGCCGGGGGGTTTCTGCTCGCTGCTGCTTGCCGACCTCGGCGCCGAGGTGCTCAAGGTTGAGGACACCGGCATGGGCGACTACATTCGCTGGGCGCCGCCCTACTACGGCAGCGACGAGCAGCAGGAGCTGGGCACGCGCTCGGCCCTTTACCTCTCGCTCAACCGTGGCAAGCGCTCGGTCAGGCTCGACCTGAAGAGCGAGCAGGGGCGGGAGGCGTTGCTGCGGCTGGTCGAGTCCTACGACGTTGTGCTGGACGGCTTCCGCCCGGGCGTCCTTGACCGACTCGGCGTCGGCTACGAGCGGATGAAGGAGGCCAACCCGGCGATCGTCTTCTGCGCAATCACCGGCTACGGCCAGGACGGTCCTTACACCCAGCGGGCCGGCCACGACATGAACTACCTCGGCCTCGTCGGCCTGCTCGGGCTGACCGGTTCGAAGGACGGTCCGCCGGTGCAGTCGGGCGGCCAGATCGCCGACCTCGGCGGCGGCGCGCTGATGGCTGCCTTCGGTGTGATGGCGGCGCTGCACGAGCGGCAGCGCTCCGGCGAGGGCCAGATGGTCGATATCTCGATGGCCGACGGCGCCCTCTCCTGGCTGGCGATGGTGGCGGGGCGTTACTTCTGCGACGGCGAAGTGCCACGCCGCGGCGAGCAGCAGCTTGCGGGCGGCCTCGCCTGTTACATGCCCTACGAGACCAGCGATGGCTGGATTACCTGCGGCGCCCTGGAGCCGAAGTTCTGGGCTGCCTTCTGCAACGGGGTCGACCGCGCCGACTTGATCGAGAAGCAGTTCGAAGCACCGGATAGCGACGCCTGGCGCGAGGTCGCCGCTGTCTTCCATGCCCGCACTCGCGATGAGTGGAAGGCCTTCAACGACGAGCACGATTGCTGCATCGAGCCGGTCCTCGACGTCGATGAGGTGCTCGACTCCGAGCTGGTCCGCGCCCGCCAGATGGTGGTCGAGATGGAGCAGCCCGGGCTCGGCACCGTGCGTCAGCTCGGTGTGCCGGTGAAGATGAGCCGCACGCCCGGCGACCCGACCCGGCCCGCGCCCGCTTTCGGCGAGCACACCGATGAAGTGCTGCGTGAGGCCGGCTACTCGGACGAGGAGATCGCCGCGATGCTGGAGTCGGGCGCGGCTGCCGGCCCCAGCGCCAACGCGGCGACCACCTTCCGCGCATGACCGCCGACGGGCCTAAAACGGGACATATCGACACGTTTCAGGCCCCTCGGCCCAATGGGGAGTTGCTGCGGATGGGGGAGCTGGCCGAGGCCTCGGGGGTGCCGGCGCCGACTATCAAGCACTACCTGCGTGAGGGCCTGCTGCCCGAGCCGGTCAAGACCAGCCGCAACATGGCCTACTACCCGCCCGAGTTCGTCGACCGAATCCGGCTGATCAAGCAGCTGCAGGAGGAGCGCTTCATGCCGTTGAAGGCGATCAAATCGGTACTCGACGAGGACCCCGAGCGGGCCCGCGCTCTGGTTGAGCTAGAGGACCGCATCCTCGACCGCGCTCTCGCCGGCGAGCGGACCCGCACCAGCGCGGCACAGGTGCGCGAGCGCTACGGCGTCCCCGAGGACGTGCTCGACCGGCTCGAGAAGCTCGAGGTACTGAGCCCGAACAGCCGCGGCTACTCACCCTCGGACATCAAGATCATCGAGGCGATCAGCCGCTTCCGTGCCGGCGGCTACGACGAGCAGATCGGCTTCACCGTCTACGACACCCTGCGCTACAAGAGCGCGATCGAAGACCTGGTTCGCGAGGAGGTCGGGATGGTCATGGATCGCCTCGCCGGCGAGGTCTCACCGGAGCGCGTGGTGGAGATGCTCGAAGCCGGCGCCCAGCCACTCCAAGACCTGATCGCTGCCCTGCACACCAAGCTGATGGTCGCCGAGTTGGAGCGCCACCGGGCCGGTCGCAGCTAGCAACAGCTCCGCAGCCCGACGCTATGGGTGGGCTGCACCAATGGTTTCGCGCGTGGTTTCGACTCCCTGCAGGCTGATCATCGCCCCAGTTTCCTCCGCAACCTGCGCCGCTTCGTCCAAGGCGGTATCGGCGCCGTCGCGACCGGTTGCGGCGCGGGCTATGGCCACCGCCTGCAGGGTCAGCGGCAGGGACCACAGCATGCCGCGTTCGCGGGCGACCTCGGTCGCCCATTCGGCCAGCTTCAGGCCCTCCTCCGCCCGGCCGACCCCGCTCAGTGCCTCGGACCGAAGTCCGGCTCGCCAGGTCTCCATCTCATCACCGTCTGTGACCGCGGCGCGGTAGAGGCGCTCCGCCTCCTCGAGCGAATCGAGGGCGGCGGCGTAGTCGCCGGCGGCGATCTGTGCGCCGCCCAGGTTCGCCAAGGCGAGGCTGCGCGAGAAGACGTCGCCGAGCCGTTCGGTTAGCTCGCAGTTGCGGCGGGCCAGCGCGATCCCCGCATCGAGCTCCCCTCGCATCGTCAGCATCAGCGCCTGGTTGCTGCGGGTCCAGCTGGCTATCTCGGGATCGCCCTCCTCGGTCGCGATGCGCAGGGCGGCGTTGAACTGGGCTTCGGCGTCGTCGAGTTGGCCGCGCTCGCGCATCACCAAGCCCTTGGCCATCGTCGCCCATGCCACTGGGCTGCCGATCACGATCCCGGCGCCGGCGCGACGGTCATCGCCGGCCAGCTCGAGCACCTCGTCGAGCGCCCGATCGAAGCCGTCGAAGTCGCCGGCGCAGAGGTGCGCGTAGGAACCCGCCGCTCTGATCGCGACGCGCAGGTGAAGGTCACCCGATTCATCGGCGAGGCGGATCGTCTCGGCCACGGCCTCCAGCCAGACGGCTGCCACGTGCGGCATGCCCGGGCGGGCGTCGGTTGCGACCTTCAGCATCGCCAGCGAGTGCAGGTCACCGGTCCGCGTTGCGATCTCCTTCGCCTCGGCGGTCAGCCTCGCTTCCTCCTCATCGTCCATCCCAAGCCGCCAGGCAAAGTCGAGCTGCAGGAGGCGCGACATCACCGCCATCGCCTGCGTCTCCTCGTTCTCCTCGAGTTCTTCGGTCAGCTCCATCGCGCGGCGCCAAAGCCGCAGCGCATCCTGTGGCCTGCTGCTGCCAGCCCAGTAGGCGGCGCGGGCGGACCAGCGCGCCGCTTCCAGCGTTTCCCCACCCGACTCCATGTGGCTGGCGATCAGCGCTGCCAACTCGTCGTGGCGATCGGGATTGAGCTCGATCAGGGTCCGCGCCGTCGCCGCGTGAGTGGCCTCGCGCTGGTCGGCGAGCTGGGTGCCGTAGGCGACCTCGCGGGTCAGCGGATGCCGAAAGGCGAAGATCCGCTCGGGGTAGAGCTCGGTCTCGTAGAGAAATCCCCCCTCGGTCAGCTCACAGAGCGCTGCTCGGTAGTCCTCATCGTCGGCCACCCCCGAGATCAGCCCGAGGGCGCGCTCGCTGATCTCCTTGGGCGTAACCGAGGCGGCCTGCAGGAGGCGCTTTGCGGTCGACCCGAGGCGATCGATTCGCGCCGCAAGGACGGTCTGGACCGAAGCGGGGACGCCGGTGTCCTCAACCGGGCGCGCCAGCCGGTAGTTGCCGCGCTCGCCGGCGAGATTGCCGGTCTCGGCCAGCCCGCGGACGATCTCCTCGATGAAGAACGGGTTGCCCGCCGTGAGTTCGTGGATCAGGTCGGCGAGACCATCGAGCGAGGGGTCGGAGCCGGCGAGATCGTGCAGCAGCTCACGCGTGTCGCCCGGCCCCAGCGGTTCCAGCAAAATCCCCCTGTAGGTCGGCGCTCCGGCCCAGGCGTTCTCGTACTCGGGGCGGAAGTTGACGATCGCCAGGGTCTTGGTTCCCTCGACTGAGGAGATCAGCTCGCCGAGCAGAGTCGCGCTGCCCTCGTCCATCCAGTGCAGGTCCTCGACCAAGGCGACGATCGACTCGCGCCTGTTCGGCGCCCGCACAAGGCGGCAGACCGTGCCGCGCAACGCCCGCTGCCGCGCCTCGGCGCTGAGCTGGGCGACGGGGCGGTCGGGATCCGGGACCCCGAGAAAGTCGAACAGGAGCGGCAGGTCTTCGGCGAAGTCGGGATCGAGCAGCAGCGTCCGACCGGCGATTTTCTCGCGCACGATGCGCTCGCTGTCGCCGTCGCCGATGCCGAAATAGGAACGCAGCATCTGCAGCACCGGCATGAAGGGGATCGAGCGGGCGTGCGCCTGGGCCTGACACTCGAAGACCTCGATGCCGCGCTCGCGGCAGCGTTCGGCGAACTCGTGGCAGAGGCGACTCTTGCCGATGCCCGGCTCGGCGACGATCCCGACCGCCGCTCCCTCGCTGCGCTGGGCCCGCTCGAGCGCGCCCTCGAGCACGGCCATCTCCTCGTCTCGCCCGACAAAGCGGGAGAAGCCGCGCTCGCGGGAAAGGTCGAGCCGCGAGCGCGCCGGACCCACCCCGGCCAGCTCGAAGACCCGCACAGGTTGGCTGGCACCCTTGATCTCGAACTGGCCGAGATCTTCGAGCTCCATGAACCCATGCGCGAGCTCCGCAGTGCTCTCGGTGAGGTAGGCCTTGCCGGGCTCGGCCAGCGCCTCCATTCGCTGGGCAAGGCCGACGGTGTGACCGATCGCGGTGTACTCGCCTTCGCCGCCGGCGCCGATCGCGCCCGCCACGACCTCGCCGGAGTTGATCCCGATCCGGGTCGAGAAGTTAAGCCCGGGTCCACGGCGCAGCTCGCCCGCGTACTCGGCGACGTCGCCGAGCATCTGCAGCGCCGCGTAACAGGCGCGTCGCGCGTGGTCCTCATGCGCGACCGGCGCGCCGAAGATGGCCATGATGCCGTCGCCGGTGAACTTGTCGACGGTGCCCTCGAAGCGTTCGACGGCGGCCGCTAGGATCGCGAAGAAGCGCTGCATGATCTTGCGCCACTCCTCCGGGTCCTGCCCCTCGGCCAGGTCCATCGAGCCGCTCACGTCGGCGAAGAGCACCGTCACCTGCTTGCGCTCACCATCGTCCTTGCCACGCTCGGGCATCTCGGAGCAGGTTACGCCCCCGTGTAGCCTGGCCAGGTGCGATCCGTCCTCGTAACCGGCTCTTCGACCGGTATCGGCAGGGCCACGGCGCTGCGACTCGATGCGGCCGGCCGGCGCGTCTTTGCCGGGGTTCGCAAGGAGGAGGACGCCGACTCGCTGCGAGCTGCCGGCTCGGATCGATTGACCCCGGTGATGCTCGACGTCACCGACGCCGATGCGATCTCGGCTGCCGCCGCGTTGCTTGGCGATGAGCTTGGCAGCGCCGGTCTCGATGGCCTCGTCAACAACGCCGGGGTCGCGATCCCCAGCCCGCTGGAGACGATGCCGATCGAGGCCTTCCGCCGCCAGATCGAGGTCAACCTGACCGGCCAGGTGGCGGTGACGCAGGCGGTGCTGCCGCTGATCCGCAGCGCCCGTGGCCGCATCGTCTTCGTCAGCTCGATCGGCGGCCGCATCGCCTTTCCGCTGACCGGCGCTTACCACGCGGCCAAGTTCGGCGCGGAGGCGGTGGGGGACGTCTTTCGTCAGGAGCTGCGCCGCTGGGGGATCTCCGTCTCCATTATCGAGCCGGGTTCGATCGACACCCCGATCTGGGATAGCGGCGAGCGGGCAGCCGACGAAATCGGCGGCGACCTCCGGGCTCGGGAAGAGCTTTACGGCACGGCGATCGCCAGCTACCGCAAGGTGACGAGGAACCTTGCTGAGCGCGGAATCCAGCCGGACAAGGTCGCCGAGGCCGTCGAGCACGCGCTGAGCGCATCGCGCCCCCGCAGTCGCTATCTGGTCGGACTCGACGCCAAGACCCAGGCACGCATCAAGCTCGTGATCCCGACCCGCGTCTGGGATCGTCTCGTCGCTCGCATAATGAATCTCTGAGTGCGGATCGCGCTCATCATCCACCTATACTGAGCAAACCGATTGACTGGTCAGTCAGCCAGCATCGGCGAACGACTCAGTACAGAGAGGGATGTTTGCGCGCAGCGGTTGTACAGCTCAACTCGACCAACGACAAGGCACGGAACCTCGCTGCGGCCGAGCGGCTCGTCCGTGCCGCCGCGGCCGACGGCGCCGAGCTGGTCGCGCTGCCGGAGAAGTGGAACCTCCTGGCCGCCGGCGAGGAGCTGCTTGCCGGTGCGGAGTCGCTGGATGGTCCGAGCCTCGGCGCTGCCCGCGGCTGGGCTCGCGAGCTGGGGATCCACCTGCTCGCCGGCAGCATCTCTGAGCGAGGCTCGACCGACAAGGCCTTCAATACCTCAGTCCTGATCGGGCCCGATGGCGATGACCTCGCCATTTACCGCAAGATCCACATGTTCGACGTCGACGTCGGCGGTGTCGCTTACCGCGAGTCCGCGCACGAGGAGGCGGGGGAGGAGATCGTCACCGCGCCGCTCGCCGGGGCCACGGTCGGCCTCAGCGTCTGTTACGACCTGCGCTTCCCCGAGCTGTTTCGGATCCTCGCGGTGCGCGGCGCTCGCCTGCTCACCGTCCCCTCGGCTTTCACCGCCGCCACCGGGCGCGACCACTGGGAGGTGCTGTTGCGGGCGCGGGCGATCGAGAACCAGGCCTTCGTCCTCGCCCCCAATCAGGTTGGCGAGGCGCCGCCTCACTTCAGCTCCTACGGGCACTCGATGATCGTCGACCCCTGGGGGGTGGTTCTGGCCACCGCTCCCACAGGAGAGTGCTTCGTCACCGCCGATCTCGACTTCTCTGCCCAGGAGCGCGTCCGCGACTCGTTGCCGTCGCTCGCCAATCGCCGCCCCCGCGCCTATGCCTGGCCCCAGCTGCTGGAGGCTCACGCCTGATGGCTTCCAAAGCTCCCCCGATCGACAAGCGCCGCCAGATCCTCGATGCGGCGATCCGTGTTTTCGCCCGCCAGGGCTTCCACTCGACTCGGGTCTCCGACATCGCCGACGAGGCCGGCGTCGCCTACGGCCTCGTCTACCACTACTTCAAGTCCAAGGACGAGGTCCTCAACGAGCTCTTCAGCGAGCGCTGGTCGCTGCTGCTCAGCGCGATCGAGGAGTCCGATCACGAGGAGATCTCTCCTCGTGCCAAGCTCGAAGCCGTGGCCGGCTTCATCGTCGACTCCTACCGCCACGACCCGGAGCTGATGAAGGTGATCATCGTCGAGGTCACTCGGGCGGCGAACTCCTTCGGCCGCACCCACCTGGCGGAGATCCGCCGCGCGTATGACTCGATCGCGAAGATCGTCGCCGACGGCCAGGAGGCCGGCGTCTTTCGCCGCGACATCGATCCCACCTTTGCCTCGATGTCTTTTTATGGCGCCGTCGAGCAGCTGCTTTCCGGCTGGATCTTCGAGGTTATCCCGGCCTCTGATACCGATTTTGACCAGGCAAAGTCCTTGCTCGTGGCGACGATCTGCGACGGCATCGAGCCACGATAGGTAAGGTCGGAGCTATGGACAACGAGATCGTCAAACGCCTCGCCTGGAGTGGCGTGCTGGCGGCCAGCAGCGCCCTGGCCAGCATCGCCGCTACTCGCATCGCCGCCATTGTTTGGAAGCGCGTATTCGACGAGGACCCGCCGGAGTAGCGTGCCCGACGGCACCGGCATACCCCCGCTGCGCGAGGAGGACCGCTCGGTCAGCGAGCTCGTCTTCGATGTCGCCGAGAAGAGCTCGTCGCTGGTCCGCGAGGAGATCGAACTCGCGAAGACGGAGATCACCGAGAAGGTCACCAAGATCCTGCGCGGCTCGGTCGTCGGCCTTGCCGCCGGCATCTTTGCCTTCCTGGCGCTGATCCTGGTCATGGAGGGAGTCGCCTGGCTGCTCGCCGAAGAGGTCTTCGACGGCAACGCCTGGCCCGGCTTCTTCGTCGAGGCCGCACTCTTCCTCCTCATCGCCGCCGGCGCTGGATTCTTCGCCTACCGTTCTGTACAGGCCGGCGCCCCGCCGATGCCCGAGCAGGCGATCGCAGAGGCGAGGCTGACCAAGGAAACACTGGAATCCGGAGCGAAGGCGGGCAAGGAATGAGCACCCACCCCGAACCGTCTCGCCAGCCGACGACTGGCATGCCCGGTCGCTCGGCGGCGCAGATTCGCCGCGACATCGACCTCCAGCGCCGCGATCTCGGCAGCTCGGTTGAGCTTCTGCGTGGCCGCGTCACCGAACTGACGGACTGGCGCCGCCAGGCGTATGAGCACCGCTCACAGCTGATCGCTGGCGCCGCGATCGCGGGCTTCGCCCTCGGCGGCCTGATGATGCTGCGCCGCCGCCGTTAACGCCTGCGATGGCGGCTGATCTGGGTGAGATCGAGCGCATGATCGAGACGGCCCTCCCGGGCGCGAGTGTCCAGGTGGTGGACGAAACCGGCACGGGTGACCACCTGCGCGCGACCGTGACCGCCCCCCAGTTCGAGGGCCTCGCGCGCATCGCTCAGCACCGCCTGGTTAAGGCCGCGGTCAAGGAGCGCTTCGACGACGGCACCATCCACGCCCTATCGCTCAAAACGGAGGCTCCGTAAGACGCATCCGAGTTTGACCCACGTGGGGTGTGGTCAATGTCGGATGCGGCGATCTCTACAATCGACCTATGGCTGACGCCGAGCTGAAGCAGAAGGTCGAAGAGCTGGTCGCCGCTAACCCGGTGCTGCTCTTCATGAAGGGGACGCCGGAGATGCCGCGCTGCGGCTTCTCGATGCGGGTCGTCCAGGTGCTCGACTCGCTTGACGTCGAGTACGGCGCGATCGACGTGCTGCCGGCGCTGCAACCGCTGCGCGAAGTCACCACCGAGATCTCCGACTGGCAGACCTTCCCTCAGCTCTACGTCAACGGCGAGCTGCTGGGCGGTGCCGACATCGTCGAGGAGATGTTCGACTCGGGTGAGCTGGCCGAGGCGCTCGGGGTCGAGCAGCCCGAGGCCGTTGCCGCTCCCGCGGCAGCATCGACCACCGCGCCTCCGGCGCAGTCACCTCCCCTGCAGATCGAATAACGGCTAGACAGCCGCTGTCTCGGCGGCGTCGTCCTTCACCTGGAAGGAGGAGCCGCAGCCGCAGGCCGCAACCACATTGGGGTTGTTGACCTGGAAGCCCGCGCCCTGCAGGCCTTCGACGTAGTCGACTTCGGAGCCGAAGACGAACTGCATGCTGACCTTGTCGACGACGACGGAAACGCCGTCGACCTCGAAGACGTGGTCGTCTTCCTTAGCCTGGTCGAAGGCGAGCGCGTACTGAAAGCCGGAGCAACCCCCGCCGCGGACGGCGACGCGAAGCGCCTGTCCACCGGCGTCCTCCTGGGAACCGAGCAGCTCGGCAATCTTGCCAGCGGCCTTGTCGGTGAGGGAGATCGCGGCTTGGGTCTCGTCAGTCACTTCACAAAGTGTAGCGAGCGGCAGTCTGGACCCACCGCTGTCTGCCAGAATCGACTTGCTTGAGTTCTCCCACCCAAACCGCGGTCGTTTGCGACACGACGGCCTATCTGCCGACGGAGCTGCTCGCATCGCGTGGGATCGAGGCGATCAGCCTCTACGTAGCGGTCGACGGCCACCAGGAGCGCGAGTCCGAAATCGCCGACTACGCCGGCTTCTACGAGCGGCTGCGGGCTTCCGAAAACGGCGCGACGACGTCACAGCCATCGATCGGTGACTTCGTCTCTGTCTACGAGCCCTTGCTCGACGAAGGCCGCGAAATCGTCTCGATCCACATCTCCGCCGGTATCTCCGGCACCTGGGAGGCGGCCGGCCAGGCCCGCGAGAGGCTGATCGCAGATGGCAAGGGGGGGGAGCGGATCCACGTCTTCGACTCGCGCTCAGCTGCCGGCGGCATGGGCCTCTCGGTACTCGCTGCCGCCGCGGCGGCTGCCGCCGAAGGCGACGCGGGGGGGGTGCTGGCGCGCGCCGAGCAGGCGCGCCAGGAGCTGAAGATGTGGTTCGCGATCGACACCCTTGAGTACCTGCGCCGCGGGGGAAGGATCGGCGGTGCCCGCGCCTGGATCGGCTCGGCGCTGAAGATCAAGCCGATCCTCACACTCGAGGAGGAGATCACCCCGGTCGAGCGCGTGCGCACAAGGGCCCGCTCGATCGAGCGCTTGCGCGACTACGCTCGCCAGCACCACGAGTCGGGCTTCGATGGCTGGGTCGTCCAGCACATCCAAGACGACGAGACGGCGGCGGCCCTGGTCGACGACGGACGGGAAATCTTCGGCTGTGAGCCGGTCTTCGTCTCCGAGATCGGCGCCGTGCTCGGCGCCCATGTCGGCCCGGGCCTGCTCGGCATCGGCAGCGTCTCGAAGTCCGTGCTCAGCTAAGCGCGTTAGGCGCGGACGCCTTCGCGCGGCGGCGCCTCGCGCGGGGCTGGCTCGGGCTTCAGCCGCACTGGTGTACTGGACAGCGCCTGCACCCGCAAGTCGCTCCAGGTCAGCCCTTCGCGGACCAGGGCCGGCAGGCCGAGGGTGACCGCGGTGGCGATCTCGACCGCCTGCAGGATCACGCCGTAGGCGAGGGCGTCGGCGGTGCTGATGCCGAAACCGGTGTGCAGGACGCTGATCACGGCGAGCTGGAAGACGCCGATGTTCGACGGCGTCGCCGGCACGACCGCGGTCACGTTGACGGCGAAGAGCACTGCGGCAGCGGCGCCGATCCCGGCCTGGTCGCTCAATCCCAGGGCGGCGAGCAGGGCCCAGCAGGCGGCGAGCTGGATCGCCCAGGCGGTCAGCTGGGCGGCGGTGGCGGCGAGGCCGCGGCGCGGATTGCGGAAGACTTTAAGCCCCGCCCTCACCTGCAGCAGCGCTCCGTGCAGGGCGGTGCCGAGCCTCGCCAGGCGACCGTTGCCGTTGCGCCGCATCAGCGGTGGGCCGAGCAGCAGGGCGACGAGCAGGAGCAGCGGCAGGAAGCTGAAGGCAAAGAGCTTCTGGGTGCCGGAGTGGAAGAGATCTGTGCTGGAGACGATGATCACGCCGAGCAGCGCCAGGGCGACGAGGTTGAGCAGCGTCTGCGAGACCACGGTGCCGAGCAGCACCGGAAAGGTCTCGCGCATACGGCCGATCCGTCGCGCCAGCGCCATCGCGCGCGCCGGCTCGCCGAGGCGGGCGGGGAGGGTCGCCGACATCAGCACCCCGATCATCGTCGCCGAGGTGACGTCGCGGCGGCGCACCGGCCGCAGCGGCAGGGCGGCGCGTACGATCCAGTACCAGGAGGCGGCGCGGAAGAAGAGCGAGAGCGCCATCAGCGCGCAGGCGACCAGGACCCAGCTGAGGTTGGAGCGGACGATGCTTTCGACCACCTTGTCGACGCCGATCTTCTGCGCCGCTAGCGCGGTCAGCCCGATCCCGATCACGCCGGCCGCGGCGAGGCCGACGCGGCGGGCGATCTTGCGCCGGCGCTTGCCCGGCAGCATCGGCTCCGGGTCGAGCGAGGGCAGGCGCTGCGCCGGGCTCGGTGGCAAGCCGTCGGCGGCCCGTATTCCCGCCCAGTGGGCGGCGCGCTCGAGCTTGGTCACCGGCGCGGGCAGCTCAATCGCGCGTTCGTAGACGGCTGTCACCCGATCGGCCACATTGGGCCAGGCGTAGCGGTTGGCGCTTTGCCGCGCGGCCTCGCCCATCGCTGCCAGTCGCTCGGGCTCGTGGTGGACGCGCTGCAGCTCCTCGGCCAGCCGCTGCGGGTCGCCGGGGGGGACGAGCACGCCGTCGACTCCATCGCTGACGACGTCGCTGTAGCCCGCGATCGCGGAGGCGATCGCGGGAGTGCCGGCGGCGAAGGCCTCGGTCAGGACCATGCCGAAGCTCTCACCCGAGAGCGACGGCGCGCAGAGCACGTCGGCGTCGTGCAGCGCCCAATGCAGCGCCTCGCCCGAGACTCGGCCGCGGACGTCGATCGACTTCATCGTCTCCGGGTCGGCGAGGTAGCGGAGCACGTCCTCGCGCTCGGCGCCGATCACGGTGAGGCGGCTCGGCACGTGCTCGATCAGGGCGCTGAAGGCGGTGAGCAGTACGGGCAGGCCCTTGCGCTCCTCGGGCCGGCCGACGAAGAGCACGCGCAGTTCCTCGCCCGCCGGCTTCGCCCCCTTCGGCGCGGCGGCGACGTCGACCCCGTTGGGGATCACCTCGTAGTGGCCGCCAAACCAGCGCCGGCCGGTCCAGGCGGCTGCCTCGGAAACGGCGATGCGGGCGGAGAGGCGGTTGAAGACGCGTCGGGCCCCGAGCGCTCCGGCGATGCGGTTGGGCAGCGCCTGGGTCGAGTAGGCGTGGAAGGTGCCGACCGCGGTCGCGTCGGTGCCCAGGGCCGCGTTCCAGCCGATCAGCGGCACCACCGGCTCGTGGATGTGGACGACGTCGAAATTGCCCTGGGTCAGCTCGCGGCGAGGAGCGATCACGCCACCGGCCGGGAAGGGGGCGAGGTTGGAGATTGAGCCGTTGGATGGGAAGCCGGCGGTGCGCCCAAGCGGGATCAGGTAGTCGGGAATCTCGCGCGGCTCCGGTGGGGCACGGTGGAGTGCCCGGCTGAGGCGGCCGGGAGGATCAAATGGCGCAAGCACACGGACGTGGTGGCCGCGGCCGAGAAACTCCTCCGCAAGCGCCTCCACGTGCCGGTTTACGCCGCCCTGGTAGGTCCAGGAATATGGCGAGACGAGTGCAATCCGCACGAACCGCTAAGGGTAGTGGATCACCCAGAGGGCGCCCTGGGGGCGTCGGGTCAACGAGTCCGCTCGCTCCAGGCGAAGCTGACGAAGACGAGCAGGTAGGCGGCACCGATCTCCAGCAGCAGCGCGCCCGAGTCGTTGGCAAGGGTGCCGATCACGGTCGCGGCAAGCGCCCCGAGCAGGCCGGCGCGCATGGCGGGGGAATTCTCCAGCAGTTGCTGGAAGCGGTCCCGGCGCAGCACAGCGAAGACGGCGAGCACGGCGATCAGGGGGAGGAAGACGAGCACGACCGGACGCGTGAAACTGTGGCCGGAGAGCTGCAGGCGCCGCTGCGCGACGTCGGCGAGATCACCGAGCCCGCCGGCATCGAGGACGGACCGAGTCAGATGCGCGTTCGCCCCGGAGACCAGATCGGCGAGCGCGATCAAGGCCAGCACCGCAAGCGGCGCGGCGACCACGAGCAGCGCTGTGCGCCGGCTCCGCGCCGCGATCGCCGCAGCGGCAACGGCGCCACCGATGGGCAGCACGATCGCCGCCCCGACATCAGCCCCGAAGCGCCCCGCGGCAAAGACGAGCGCGAAGAACAGGCCGGTGGCGAGGAAGGCGGCAGCGCAGCGCCGAGACGAAAGTCCCGACCCAAACCCGGCAAGCCCAGCCCCGGTCCCGGCGACGACGAGGACACCGAGCAACGCCTCGAGCTCATTGCCGATTCCGTAGAAGCGCACGCCAAGGCCAGGATTCGGGCCGAGCAGCGAAAGCGAGGTGAGCGCTGACCCGGCAACCACGTCGATCGCATAGGCGCACACGACGACCGCCGAAGCGACCGCAATCGCTCGGTAGCCGCGGAGCACGGTGAGAGTAAGGACGGCGAGCGCGAGCGCCCCCAGCATCACCAGCGCCTGTTCCACCCCTTTGCTCGGTTCGAGCGCGGCGCCCAGCAGCAGAACCAGCGGCAGGTAAATGACGCTCAGCCCAACAACCCGCACGGCCACGCGAGCCACCTGCCCCCGAGCAAGAAGCGCAAGCCCCAGCAAGCCGAGCCAAACCGCAAGGGACACTCCAATCACAGGCCCCCGCCGCTCAGAAATCACCCCCATCCGATCTCCAAGCGACTCGATCGCCCCAACATCAACCGACCCCTCAGCCCGAATCGCCTGCCCCGACATGGCCTCGGGCACCGAAACCCCAAGCCGCCCCAAGATCGTCGGCGCAACCTCAGTGGACAGCACATAGCCATCAGTCCGAGTGCTGTCCGAGGTCAAATCCCCATCAAACCCACGCCCAGCGATCCCAATAGCCAGCTGCCGATTCTTATCCGGCGGCGCCCGCTCGATAGCTACAACCAGATCGTTGCCACGCACCCCCCGCACCAGCGCCGCCAGCTGTCGTAGACCCAAGCCGCGGACTTCACACTCCTTTCCGGCCTTCTCCAGAGTGCTCGCAAGCAACCCTGGAACGATGTCCGCAGGAGCCGAATCAGCTCGTTCAACCACCGCCCGCGAATAGCGCGGCCCACAGATCCCCCCCCCAACATCCCTTGGAAGCTTTGAGTCGTAAAGCGAATCGAAGACCCGATTCCCCTGGCTGACATCGAGGTACGTCTGCTTAGCCGGAACGCTCCCAAGCCCGGCGCTGAGCAGTCCCGGCGAGATGCTTTGAACCCTCGCAAGTTGCTCAACCGTGGTCCCTTGGGGCAGGAGAGCAACGACCACGCGCGTGTGCGGGTCTTGGGTGGGGGTCGGAACGTCTTGTACTTTTTTGGCAGCCGGCTCACTGCCTGCCGCCACGTCTCCACCAAAAAAGTTAAGTGGAGACCCCCACCCAAGACCCGCCCCAACCCAAAGAGCAAGAGCTATCGTGACCCCAATGGCCGATCGCACTTTCGCCAAGTTCAGTTTCTTCAAAGTAGATCCCGCCTGGCGCCGCCGTGATCAGGATCTGCGAGCCGCCGACAAGCAGGAGTTCCTAGCCGCCTGCGAAGACTTCGCCCAAGACCGCTCGTTGCGCGCCTACTCAACCATAGGAACCCGAGGCGACGTCGACCTAGTGCTCCTGAGCCAGAGCCCGAACTTGGACGACCTGCACACCTTCCACGTCGTGCTCGGCCAGAGCGGCCTGGCGAAGTGGAGCGAGACGCCCTACTCGTTCCTCTCGACGACCAAGCGCTCGCCCTACTCCGAGGAGCAGGCGCGACCCGAGATCTGCGTCTCCGAGCGCAAGTACATGTTTCTCTACCCGATGGTCAAGCAGCGCCGCTGGTACGGGCTGTCGGCGCAAGAGCGCGGGCGGATCATGAAGAGCCACATCGAGGTCGGCCGCCGCTACCCAGAGATCACGATCAACACCACCTACTCCTTCGGCCTCGACGACCAGGAGTTCGTCGTCGCCTTCGAGGGCGATGATCCGGCGATGTTCCTCGACCTGGTGCAGGAGCTGCGGCCGACCGAGTCGAGCGAGTACACCGAGCGCGAGACGCCGATCTTCAGCTGCGTGGCGCTCTCCTTGGGCAAGGCGCTCGACGCGCTCGACGGGGTTCCCAGCGCCGTCCCGGCAGGGGCATGAGCACCCAGACGCTCAGCTACGCGATCGATGAGCAAGACCACCTGATCAGGGTCGACGAGGGCTATTACAGCTTTGCCGAGGAGAACGGCTGGGAGGAGGCGACGACCAGCCTCGGCCGCTCGCTCTGGGACTACGTCGCCGGCCACGAGATGGTGAAACTGCAGCGGCTGCTGGTGCGGCGCATCCGCAACGAGGTCGGCGACGTCGAGCTGCCCTTCCGCTGCGATGGTCCCAGCGTGCGCCGCGAAATGAAGATCAGGATCGTTGCCAGGCCGGGCGGGCGGGTCGTCCTCTTCTCGGCCCGGACGCGTTCGGAAGAGCCGCGGGACTTACCGCAATGGTTGCTCGATCCGGCGACGCCGCGCAGCGACAAGGTGCTCGAGATGTGCGGCTGGTGCGACCGCTTCGAAGTCGACGGCGAGTGGGTCGAGGTCGAGGAGGCGGCGCGGCGCCTGCGGCTCTTCGGCAAGCCCGAGCTACCGGCGCTCAGCCACGGCATCTGCCCCGACTGCAACGCGATGTTGTTGGCGGCGTAGGCGCGGCGCGCCGGGTTCCCTATTCTTTCGCGCTCGCTGTAAACCGCACACCTGAAACTTTGCGAGGCCATGACCAAGATCGGAACCCCTGAGACCCCCGTCCGCGTCGCCATCGTCGGCGCCGGCCCCTCCGGCTTCTACGCCGCTGAGCACATCCTCAAGGGCGAGGACGTGCACGCTCAGGTCGATCTCTTCGATCGCCTGCCGACGCCCTTCGGCCTCGTCCGCGGCGGCGTCGCGCCGGATCACCCCAAGATCAAGTCAGTAACCCGGGTCTACGAAAAAACCGCCGCGCGCGAGGGCTTCCGCTTCTTCGGCAACGTCAAGGTCGGCCACGACATCGAGGTCGAGGACCTCGAACGGCTCTATCACGCGGTCGTCTTCACGGTCGGCTGCGAGACCGACCGCCAGCTCGGTATTCCCGGCGAGGAGCTGCCGGGCAGCCACGCCGCCACCGCCTTCGTCGGTTGGTACAACGCCCACCCTGACTACGCCTCGGACGAGTTCGACCTTTCATCTGAGCGGGCGGTCGTGATTGGCAATGGCAACGTGGCGATGGACGTCGCCCGGATGCTTGCCCTAACCGATCACGAGTTGCGCCAGACCGACACCGCAGACCACGCGATCGAGCTGCTCGACGCGAAGAAGATCCGCGAGATCGTCGTGCTCGGCCGCCGCGGCCCGGTCCAGGCGGCCTTCACCAACCCCGAGATCAAGGAGCTGGGGGAGATGGAGGACGCCGACGTGATCGTCGACCCAGCCGACGTCGAGCTCGACCCGGCCAGCGCCGCCTACCTCGAGTCCGACGAGGCCGACAAGACGACCCGGGTAAACGTCGAGACGCTGCGCGAGTTCTCCCAGCGCCAGCCCGAGGGCAAGCACCAGCGGATCGTCCTGCGCTTTCTCGCCTCGCCGGTTGAGATCCAGGGCGACGGCAGGGTGGAAAAGATCGTGATCGGTCGCAATGAGCTTGTCGAAGAGGGCGGCAGCCTGCGCGCCCGTGACACCGGCGAGCGCGAAGAGCTGGAGTGCGGCCTGGTGCTGCGCTCGGTCGGCTACACCGGCATTCCGATCGAGGGCGTGCCCTTCGACGAGAAGCGCGGCCTGATCCTCAACGACGGGGGCCGCGTGCTCGATTCCCACGACTCGGGCCACAAGGTCGGTCACTACACAGCCGGCTGGATCAAGCGCGGGCCCTCGGGCGTGATCGGTACCAACAAGAAGGATGCGCTGGAGACGGTTCAGCACTTGCTCGCCGACATCGAGTCGCAGACGCTGCTGGATCCCGAGAACCCCGATCCGTCAGCGGTTGAGGCACTGCTCGCCGAACGCGGCATCCGTTACGTCAGCTTCGAGGACTGGCAGGCGATTGATCAGGCCGAGGTCGGTCGCGGTGAGCCCCATGGTCGTCCGCGGGTCAAGTTCGTGCGGGTCGAGGAGATGCTCGAGACCCTCGGCGAACGCATTTCCAGCTAGCGCAGGCCCCCTTCTCTACGATTCCTGCCGCAGACAGCTGTCTGCGTCGTCCAGCTATGGCCTGACACCGGCGCAGGACCACCGTTTCTAATAGGGTCCTTAGGCTGACGGCAATTTAGTAAAGAACTTTTTTTGATTACCCAATAGGCCCCTGACGATGCAAGCCGACAGCACATCGCCCCCTGCGCGGGTCCGAGCCGGCGGCACGGTGCTCTCCCTGATCGCCGGCCCACTCAGCGTTCCGATTCTTCGAGCTCACCTCGACGGGCCGTTGCGCCTGCCGGACCTGCGCGAACGGATCGGTGGTGCCGCACAGACCACCCTGCGCGGTCAGGTTGGCAATTTGCGGGCGATCGGTGCGCTTGAGCGGCATGTGCGCAGCGGCATGCCATACACGGTCGAAAACGAGCTGACCGAACTTGGCAGGGGGGTACTTGCTGTGGCGGCGATCGTCGAAGCTTGGCTGGCGCAGGCACCGCAGGGCTCGATCCCCCTCGGTAGCGAGCCGGCGAAGGGCGCGATCAGGGCTCTGGTTGGCGCCTGGGGTTCGACCATGCTGCGGGAACTGGCGGCACAACCGCTCGCCCTGACGGAGCTCAGCAGCACGATTTCCGAACTGAGCTACCCGGCGCTCGAGCGACGCCTCTCGGCAATGCGGGCCGCCCGCCAGGTCGAGCTCAGGACAGATGGGGGAAGGGGCGCCAAGCCTTACGCCGTTACCGAGTGGACGCGTCAGGCGGTCGGTCCACTCGTAGCGGCCGGCCGATGTGAGTGTGAACACCTCGCAGCGGTGACCGAACCCCTCACCCGGATCGACGTCGAGGCAGCATTTCTCCTTGCCGTACCCCTCGTCGACCTAACCGTCAACTACAGCGGATCATGCCTCTTCGCAGTGGATACCGGCTCTGGGAACGAAGGCGAATCGAAGGGCCGTTTGGCCGGTGTGTACATCGAGATCGAGGAAGGCTCCGTTGCGTCCTGCGTCTCCAAGCTCGAGCAGGAGCCACGCACCTGGGCGCTCGGTACGGTCAGCTCCTGGGTTGACGCAATTCTCGAGGGGCGGCTGGGACGCCTGCGTATGGGCGGAGCAGATCCCAAGCTTGCCACTTCCCTGATCGAGGGAATCCACGCTTCTCTGTTTTTCGGCTGAACGTTTCGCTCTCACCGAGTAATTGGTTTTCTCAGAGAGAAAAAGCTATTTCGCGACGAGTCTGTGCTTTTCGCCTAATCGCGCGCGCGCAATTTTGCATTTCTGTTGATTGCAGGTAAAACGTAGGCAGAAGTTTGACCAAGGGTTAGGGTTTAGTGTGAATAATCTGTACCTCTTGACCATGAAATCCCAGCCTGTTATTCAATACGCCTCCTGGAGACCACGAGTCGGAGTCAGGTGGAGGGTGGATATGGCGCTGGCCGAACGGACCTGGGAAATATTCAAACGAATTTGGTTGTAGTCCTTCCTCGGCAGGACCCGGGCCGGGGCACCCGGCGATCAGCCAAAGATCGACCCCCCATCGTCGTCAGCGGGGGGACGAGCAGCGAGCGGTGGGGCGGGGCCGGTTGGCTTCGCCCCACCCCGCCGCAGTGGTGGTATCGAAGCAACTGTGTTGTGGCGCGGTCCGTACTCAGGCACGGACTGTCGCGCCGGGGCCCCCAAGTGAGAGGAGGGACCCCGGCGCTAACCGTAACTCAGTGCCGCTTGGGCAAAAGCCCGTGCGACAAAAAGAGCATAGAACGCAAATAGCGCACTTTCCAGCCCAAGCGTGTAATTGGGCTGATGTTCCTCCTATTTTGCGGGCTCGCTTGACGCCATTTGGCCACCGCGCTCGGTCCCCGCGATCAGTTCATCCGGGGCCTGGTCCTCTGGGATAAACCCTGACTTCATGCCAAAGTAGACGGCTTGGGGGTGGTGGGCGATGATTGCCACGGTGGACTGCTCGGGCATTACGGCGAAGCCGTCGGAGAGGGTCATGCCGATCTGCTGGAGGCCGAGCAGTCGCCAGATCTTCTCGTGCTCGGACTGGTCCGGGCAGGCCGGGTAGCCCCACGAGTAACGCCGGCCCTGGTCGAGTCCGATGCCGAGCTCGCGGCGGACTTCGGAGTGCAACCACTCGGCCAGGCCCTCGGCTGACTGGACGCCGAGACCATGGACGAAGAGCTGCTCGGCGAACTCACCTTCGCCCTCGAGGCGCTCGATCAGTTCAGTCACCTCCGGACCGACCGTCACACCCTGCAGCGCCACAACGTCGCGCTCGCCGGACTCAAGCGGACGGTAGAAGTCAGCAAGGCAGATACGGTCGTGTCTGGGCTGGCGCGGAAAAACGAGCCGCTCGAGCTCGCGCTCAGGGTCCTCTGGGTCGAAGACGATCAGCTCGTTGCCGCTGGAATTGCAGGGGAAGTAGCCAAGCCGGGCGCGGGGGTGGAGGTAGTCCTGCTCTCGCCACATCCGCTCGAGGCGCGGTGCGAAGCCCTCCTCGCCATCAGCGCCCTCGACCAGGTCGCGCCAAGCCTCTCCCTTGACCCCGCGGCCGCCCCAGTGCAGCTTGAAGAGCACGTGGCGGTCGAGGTAGGGGAAGACCTGATCGAGGTCGATCTCAACCTCGCGCGCGCCCTGGAACGGCGGCTCGGGGATCGGCACATCGGTGCGCGCCGCCGAGCGGGCACTGGCATCGCTGGTCGGCGGCCCGTCGTCGACCACGACCGGCTTCTCGCGCAACTCCTGCGCCTCGGCGCGGATCCGGCCGACCAGCGCTTCGCGGGCCGGCTCGTCGACCAGCGCGTCCATCGTGTCCAGTCCCTGGAAGGCGTCCTTGCAGTAGAAGACGCCCGGTTCGTAGACCTCGTCGGATTCTTTGCCCTTGGGGTAGAGCGTGCGGCGGCCGAAGTCGCGGTTGATCGCGGCGCCTCCGATCAGCACCGGGAAGTCGAGCCCGCGTTGGTGCAGCTCCTGGATGCAGGCTGGCATCTGCTTCGAGGTCGAGACAAGCAGGGCGGAAAGGCCGATCGCGTCGGCCTCGTTCTCGACCGCGGCCTCGATGATCGTGTCGATCGGGACTTGCTTGCCGAGGTCGATCACGGTGTAGCCGTTGTTGGTCAGGATCGTGTTGACCAGCGACTTGCCGATGTCGTGGACGTCGCCGAAGACGGTCGCGATCACGACCTTGCCCTTGGTGTGGCCGTCAATCCGGTCGAGGTAGTTCTCCAGCTGGGCGACGGCGCGCTTCATCACTTCCGCCGACTGCAGGACGAAGGGCAAGATCAGTTCGCCGGCGCCGAACTTGTCGCCGACCTCCTTCATCGCCGGCAGTAGCACCCCGTTCAGGGTCGGCACCGCGCCGATCTTCTCAACCGAGCGGTCAATCCAATCCTCGACCCCGTCCTTCTTGCGGCGCAGGATGTGCCAGTGCAAGGCCTCCTCGGGTTCCATTTCTGCGGTCGGGTCGGCGGCCTCCTCGGCCGCCTCCTCGCCCTTCGACTCGAAGTGACCGATGAAGCGCTCCAGGGCGTCCTCGCAGCGGTTGAAGACGAGGTCATCGGTCAGCTCGCGCTCCTCCTCGGAGATCTCGGAGTAGGGCGTGATGTGGTTGGGGTTGACCATCGCCAGGTCCAGGCCGGCCTCGACGCAGTGGTGGAGGAAGACCGAGTTGAGCACAGCGCGTGGCCGCGGCGAGACGCCGAAGGAGACGTTGGAGACGCCGAGCGAGGTCTTCACCCCGGGGATCTCGGCCTTAATCCGGCGAATACCCTCGATCGTCTCCACCGCCGAGGGCTTCCACTCGTCATCGCCTGTGGTCAGGGTGAAAGTGAGGGCGTCGAAGATCAGCGCCTCGGGATCGAGGCCGTGCTCGCCGCAGGCAATCTCGCGAATTCTCTGGGCGATCTCGACCTTGCGCTCAGCGGTCTTCGCCATCCCGACCTCGTCGATCGTCAGCGCGATCAGCGCCGCGCCGTGCGCCTTGGCCAGCGGTACGACAACGTCGGCCTTGTCGCGGCCCGCCTCGAGGTTGATCGAGTTGACGATCGCCCGCCCGGGGATCTGCTCCAGGGCGGCCTTGAGCACCTCGGGTTCGGTCGAGTCGACCTGGATCGGCGTCGGCTGGGTTAGCGAGACCCGCTTCGCCACCGCCGCCATCTGCTCGTCCTCGTCCTGGCGCTCGGTCAGCGCCACGCAGAGGTCGAGCACGTGGGCGCCGCCTTCGACCTGGTCTTCCGCGACTTGAACGAGGCCGTCGTAGTCGTCGGCGAGGAGCAGCTCCTTGGCCTTGCGCGAGCCCTGCGAGTTGACCCGCTCGCCGACCAGGGTCGGCCGCGGTTCCTGGACCAGCGGGGTCGAGGTCATCATCGAGGAGACCTCGATCGGCCCCGGCGCCGGGCGCTCGCCGGGCACGCGACCGTCGACCCGCTCGTGGATCGCGGCGATGTGCTCGGGGGTGGTCCCGCAGCAGCCGCCGACGATGCCGACGCCGTAGCGCTCGACGAACTCGCCCAGGGTCGCGGCCAGCGGCTCGGGCTCTTCGGGGAAGATCGTCTCGCCGTCGGGGCCCTGCAGCGGCAGCCCGGCGTTTGGGATGCAGTGCACCGGCAGCGGGCTGTTCTCGCCGAGGAAGCGGATCGCGTCGCGCATGTCCTCGGGCCCGGTCGAGCAGTTGAGCCCGATCACGTCGACCTCGAGCGCGGCCAGCGTCGTCAGCACCGCCTGGATGTCGGTGCCGAGCAGCATCTTGCCGCCGTTGGGAAGCAGCGAGACGCTGGTCTGGATCGGCAGCGTGCGGCCGGTCGCGGCGAACGCCTCGCGGGCGCCGAAGATCGCCGCCTTGACCTCGAGGATGTCTTGCGCGGTCTCGATGATGATTAGGTCGGCGCCGCCTTCGACCAGGCCACGCGCCTGCTCGGCGAAGACCTCGACCAGCTTGCCGAAGGAGATGTTGCCCAGGGTCGGGTCGGTTGAAGCGGGCAGGAACCCGGTCGGGCCGATCGAGCCGGCGACGAAGCGGTCATCGCCCGCTGCCTTGCGGGCGATCTGAGCCGCCTTGACGTTGATCTCGAGCGTGTGCTCGCCCAGGCCCCACTCCTCGAGCTTTAGCCGCGAGCCCTGGAAGCTGTCGGTCTCCACGACCTCAGCCCCAGCTTCGAGCATCGAGGTGTGAACCCCCTCGATCACATCGGGCCGGTTCAGCACCAGCGCCTCGTGGCACTTGCCGGCGAGGCCGCCGTAGTCCTCCTGGGTCAGCTCGAACTGCTCCAGGGTCGCGCCCATGCCGCCGTCGAAGACGACGACGCGGTCGCGGGTCGCAGCTATGTAGTCGCGCTCAGGCATGAACTAGGGAGAGTAAGGGGTCCGGGGCACCCTCCTCCAGAGGCCGTTGCGCAGCAGATCGTCCCGGGAGGCGCGTTGCGTGGTCCCTGAGCCTCTGGAGGAGGGTGCCCCGGACCCCCTCCCGCCTAGGATCAGGTCAGCCGCGCAAGCCCAGTCGCCGCTTCAAATCGCGGGCATTGAACGCCGTGGCGACACGGTTAACCAGCCCGCGGCGCCCCTTGGTGTAGGGGTACCAGGCTGGTTCGTTCTTGCCGCCGAAGCGCGTTACAACTATCGACTCGGGGCGGCAGTACTTCTTGATCCCGTAGTCGCCGTGGCGGAAGCCGATTCCGGATTGCTTCCAGCCGCCCATCGGGACGCCCATCGCCAGCATGTTGGTGATCACGTCGTTGACGTTGACCGAGCCGGCCTCGATGCGGCGCGCGAGCTTCTCCGCCCGGTCCTTATCTCCAAAGATCGAGGCGGCGAGCCCGTAGCGGCTGTCGTTTGCCAGGCGCACGGCCTCCTCGGAGTCGCGCACCTTCATCACACCTACGACGGGGCCGAAGGTCTCGTCGCGCATGACTTTCATCGAATGATCGACATCAACCAGCACGGTGGGTTCGAAGTAGTCGCCTTTACCCTCAGCTTTTTTACCTCCGGTGAGAGCGCGGGCGCCGTTGGCCAGGGCGTCGTTCACCTGCTCCTCCACGATCGTCGACTGGTTTGGCGAGGTCATCGCGCCTACGTCCTTTTCGGGCTTGCGACCGTCGGTGCCCTGGCGCAGGCCGCCGACCTTCTTGGTCAGCTTGGCGACGAACTCGTCGTAGACCGGCTCCTCGACGTAGATTCGCTCGACCGAGAGGCAGACTTGGCCGGCGTTGTACATCCCGCCCCAGGCGGCGGCGTTGGCGGCGCGGTCGATGTCGGCGTCGGCGAGGACGATCATCGGGTCCTTGCCGCCGAGCTCGAGGCTGACCGGGGTCAGGGTCTCCGCCGCGCGGGCCATCACCTTGCGCCCGGTCCGGTCGGAGCCGGTGAACTGAATGCAGTCGACCTGGTCGACCAGGGAGCTGCCGGCGTCGCCCGTACCGAGCACGCAATCGAAGACGTCTGGGGCGCCGATCTCGTTCTTCCAGGCGCCGATTATCTGGATCAGGCTCAGCGGGGTGAACTCGGATGGCTTGACGACGACCGCGGCGCCCGCCTGTAGGGCGGGGATCGAGTCACCCAATCCCATCGCGAGGGGGAAGTTCCAGGGGCTGATCACCCCAACGACCGGGTGCGGCCGGTATCGGATCGTCAACTTCTTAGAGGCGACGAGCGGCGAATGGGGGCGCACGGCTTCGTCGCCGATGAACTTGGCCGCGTTAGTCCCGTAAAAGTTGATCAGGTCGGTGACGTAGAACAGTTCGGCCGCGATGTCGCCGCGAACCTTTCCGGTTTCCGCCTGCACCGTGTCGGAGATCTCCTCGACGTTGTCGAGGATCCAGTCGCGCAGCTTGCCGAGCCAGTGGTAGCGGCCCTCGATCCCCATTGCCTCCCACTCAGCCTGGTTGGCGCGGACGCGGGCCACAGTGGCGGCGATCGTCTCCGGCGTATCGACCGGGATCGAGCTGACCACCGCTCCGTTTGCGGGGTTCAGGACCTCGATTGCCTCGACCGCTGTCGCGCCGTTGGCCCCGTTCGAGCCGTTGACCGCCGTCGTGCTGGTCTCCACAGTGCCGCTCTCCACTGGAACTCCCTTCCCTCGACCCTTTGGCTGGTCAGCCAAGAGTAGCCCTTAGCGGGGGACGAGTCGGTACACGCCGCCGGCCTGGGAGCAGACGTAGATCCTGCCCCTGCTGTCTTCGCCAAAGGAGGTGGGCGAGGGGACCTCGAGGCCGAGCCGGCGATCGCCGCCGGCGCGGTGTAGGTGGGGGACGAGGCTGCGCAGCTGTCCGGAGCAAAAGTCGGAGTAGACGTAGCGGCCGCGCAGCGAGGGCGGGCCGCCGCCGCCGACCACGTAGCCGCCGATGATCGAGCAGCTGCCGCCGTCGCGGCTGTGGCTATAGGCGATGATCGGCTTGATCGTGCCGCCGGGGTCCGGGGTGCCGCCGTTTTCTTCGCTGTACGGGCTGAAGCCCTCGAGCGCGTCCCAGCCGAAGTTGGCGCCGCCGGCGGCAGCGACGGTGGTGTAGTCGAGCTCCTCGAAGCGATTCTGGCCGACGTCGGCGATCGCGATCCGCGCTCGCCCCTTCGAGCTGTCGAAGGAGAAACGAAAAGGATTACGGAGGCCGTAGCTGTAGATCTCGTCCCGTCCGGCGTTGCCGACGAATGGGTTGTCGGCCGGCACGGAGTAGGGCTGGCCCCCACTGGGGCGGGGATCGATGCGCAGCAGCTTGCCCAGCAGGCTCTCCCTGTTCTGGGCGTTGTTCGGCGGATCGCCCCCGGAGCCACCGTCCCCGGTGCCGAAATAGAGCAGCTCATCGAGGAACTGGAGTTGGCCGCCGTTGTGGTTGGCGTTGACTGGGTGGAGGATCTCGATCACGCTGCGACGTGAACTGCGAGCGGCCAGCGTCGCGCTGCGGCGCTGGAATTCCTCGACCCGAATGTTGCCGCGTTCATCCGTGTAGTAGACGTAGAAACGGCCACTCTGGGCGTAGTCGGGCGGGAAGGCGATCGAGAGCAGCCCGCGCTCGCCGCCGTCGTCGCCAACCAGGCCGCTGATGTCGAGGAAGGGATGCCCGAGCTTGCGGCCTTCGCGGACGATCTGCACCGTGCCGCGCTGCTCGACCACGAAGAGCAGCTTGGGGAGGCCCGGTGCGCCGGTGACGTAGGTGGGGCTATCGAAGTTGCCGATCCGTCTCAGCGCCACGCCGCCGACCTGTCGCTGCGCGGGCTCGGTCCGGTCGTGTTGCCCGGCGGTGCCGCAGGCAGGCAGGGCGACCAGTGCCAGCGCTGCGAAGAGGATGATCGAGGCGGCGCGGCGTCCCACCCGGGACAAGCTACTTGGCGTTTTGTTCCGGCTTCTTTTCGACGACTTCGCCGCGGCCGTTGACTTCCTTGTTGAGCCGGGCGGAGCTGATCTGCACCGAGAAGGATCCGCCGGGTTTGACCCCGCCGCCGGTCTTCGTCTTGACCTGGTTGCCGAGGCCGGCGTCGATTGTGTAGAGCAGGCCGTAGTGACCGCTCCTTACAGCGCTCAGCTTCCAGACCAGGTTGGCGGTCTTGCCCGGCTTCAGCGGGCCGAAGGCATAGGTCTTCTGGTTCGACGTTTCCGCCCCGCCCGGGGCCGATGAGCCGGCGAACTTCGGGTAGTGCGCGGCGAGCACCCAGACCGGTCGGTCGGGCTGGGCCAGTTCCGGCTGGGGATCGTGGATCGCGAAGGGCAGCGTCGACGTCCGGCCCTCCTCGCCGCCAACCGAGACGTTGACGATCAGGGCCGGGACGGTCTTCTTGCCGGTATTGCGGACCCCGATCTTCATCAGCGAGGTCTGGCCGAGGCGCTGGCTGGTCGGAAAGCTGGCTTCGGTGACTTTGACCCGGAAGGTGCCGCCCGGCTCGTTCGCATCGGAAGATGATTCCCCGCCGCAGGCGACGGCGGTCAGCGCCAGGAGCGCCGTCAGGGCACCCACGGCCGCAGCACGAATGCGGCGACGCGGTGCGTGTATGCCATGCCGCCCCAAAGCGGGCCGAACATAGCACGGGGTCTGCGGCCCTCCGGACCGGCCTCGGGCCGGGTTAGCCCGATCTCAACAGTCGTGTAACGGTCGGCCTCTGACGCATCGCATAAACTCGGCCGGTGAGTAGGGCGCCGTTGGATGCGGTGCCGCTCTCCGGAGGAGATGAACGTGAGATCCGCGGTAGACAGGGCATTCCTGCCCGCCAAGTCGCTGTTCGAACAAGTTGGGGACATGATGATCCTCACTGCTCGCACGCTTGTTTCCGCGGTTAAGCCCCCGTATCCCTACGGCGAGGAGTTCATCGGCCAGTTCCTCTTCGCCCTGCAGCTCTGCTGGTTCCCGCTCTTGGTCTCCACCGTGGCGTTCGGTTTCGGCGCCCCCGGCCTGCAGGCGGCGAACTTCCTCTCGCTCTTTGGCGCGCTCGATCGGCTCGGCGGCTTCTTCGTGCTCGCCTCGATCCGCGAGTTCGCACCCTTCGTCACCGCGGTGGTGGTCGCCGGCGTCGCCGGCACCGCGATCACCGCCGACCTAGGCGCCCGCAAGATTCGCGAGGAGCTCGACGCCTTGCAGGTGCTTGGCGTCGACCCGATCAAGAACCTGGTCGTGCCGCGCTTCCTGGCGTTGATGCTGATCACCGGCCTGCTCGACATCTACGCCCTTGTCTTCGGGATCAGCGGCGGCATCATCACCGAGCTGCTCTATAAGCAGCCACTTGGCGGTTTCTTCGCCACGCTCTTCTCCAACGCCTCGATCACCGACCTCTGGGGCTCGGTGATCAAGTGCACCCTGTTCGGCGCGATCATCGCCGTCGTCTGCTCTTACAAGGGGATGACTGCGTCCGGAGGCGCCGCAGGCGTCGGCCGCGCCGTCAACGAGGCGGTGGTGATCGCCTTCATGGGCGTCTTCGCCTTCAACTACGCCTTCACCCAGACGCTGCTCGCAACCAACCCAGAGCTGCAGACGATTCGATGAACGCCTGGCTCGAGGTCCCGCGCGGCTGGCTCGACTCCTTTGGTGAGATCGCCCGCTTCGGCTCACGCGTCGCGGGCCTCGTCTACAGCGGCCGCGTCCTGCGTTTCTTCGGTGAGAGCCTGCGCCAAGCGGGCATCTTGATCCTTGGCTCGGCGCTGATCATCTGGGGCCTCGTCTTCATCCTCGGCCTGCAGTGCGGCATCGAGGGCGCCTACCTACTGCGCGCCCAGGGCGCCCCTGCATACGCTGGCGTCTTCTCCGCCTGGTGCGACCTGCGCGAGATCATGCCCTACGCCTTCGGCTACATGCTGGCGGCCAAGGTCGGCACCGGGATCGTTGCCGAGCTCGGCGCGATGCGGATCTCCGACGAGATCGACGCGCTCGAGGTGATGGGCGTGCCCCCGGTCACCTTCCTCTGCGCGACCCGCCTGCTCGCCGCCTGGATCGCCTTTCCCTTCATGTATTTGGTCGGGATCGGGATCATGTACTTCGCCAGCTACCTGGCCGTGGTCCAACAGATCGGCGACGTCTCCTCGGGTGGCTACCTGCTGATCTTCTGGATGTTCCAGAACCCCCCGGATCTGGTCTTTAGCTTGATCAAGGGGATGTTCATGGCGACGGCCATAGTCATGGTCGGCTGCTACTACGGCTACACGGCTTCGGGAGGCCCGGTAGGGGTCGGCACCGCAACCGCGAAGTCGATGGTCCTCAACATTGTCTTGGTCCACATCATCGGGATGCTGGGCACCCTGGTCTTCTGGGGAGCAAACCCACGCGCGCCGATAGGAGGCTGACCTAACCTATGTCTATGTCCATGGACGATCCGACCCAACCCGAAGACGCCGAGTTCGAGGCCGAGGCGGAAACGACTGCCGAGGTTGCCGAGCCCGTCGCGCCGGCCGATCACAGCGGCCCCTACATCAGCGAGGACGGCCTGACGATGGGGCGCGACTTCGTCATTCCCGGCGTTGATCCCTCCGAGGCCGATCCCTACCGCTTCCACACCGGGCGCAAGCGCGACCACGGCGGCGAGGACGCGATCGAGATCATCGACCTGGTCAAGCAGTTCGGCCGCGCCCGCATCCTCAACGGTCTCAACCTCGGCTTGCCCGAGGATCAGATCTCGATGGTGTTGGGCCCGTCGGGCACCGGCAAGAGCGTGCTGATCAAGCACATCGTTGGCCTGCTCTACCCCGATTCCGGTGACGTGCTCGTGCACGGCGAATCGATCCCGAACATGACTGACGACGAACTCTTCGAGGTGCGCAAGAAGTTCGGCCTGCTCTTTCAGGACGGCGCCCTCTTTGGCTCGATGAACATCTACGACAACACCGCCTTCCCGCTGCGCCAGCACACCGACAAGAGCGAGGAAGAGATCGGCGAGATCTGCAACCGCCGGCTCAAGGAGGTCGGGCTCTCTGAGGCGATCTACAAGATGCCGAACGAGCTCTCCGGCGGCATGCGCAAGCGCGCTGGCTTCGCCCGGGCGCTGGTCCTGGAACCGGCAATCGTGATGTTCGACGAGCCCGACTCCGGCCTCGACCCGGTGCGCACGGCGCTGCTCTGCGAGCTGGTCCGCGAGGTCCACGAGGAGAACGGCGGTTGCTACCTGGTGATCAGCCACGACCTCAACACGGCGCGGCGCGTCTCCGACTTCATCGCGGTGCTCTGGAACGGGAAGATCGTCGAGTCGGGCCCCAAGGAGGAGCTATTTGACTCCGAGAACCGCTTCGTCTCGCAGTTCCTCAACGCGGACGTCACCGGTCCGCTCTCGATGGATTGAGCGCAATTGCGGCGTGGGCCGTCCGCCACGCGCGGCTGGTCCTGGTGGTCTCGGCGGTGCTTGCGGTTGCGACGGCGGTTCTGGCGACGCAGCTCGATACCGATGCCGGGACTAACACCCTCCTCGACACGAGTAGCGAGAGCTACCGGGCGACGGAACGGGTGCGCGAAGTCTTCGGCGAAGAACCCGTCGTCGTGGTCGCTCAGGGTGACCTGCAGGAACTGATCCTTACCCCGAATCTCGGTCGCCTGCTGCGGCTCGAGGGGTGCCTTTCGGGCAACGTGCCCAAAGGGGCGAAGCCGATCCCGGGGCCCTGCACGGAACTGGCCGAACTGGACCCGGTGCAGTTCCTAGCCGGTCCGGGGACCTTCCTCAACGAGGCGGTTATCCAGATCGACGAACAGCTGGAACGGCTGGCGGCGACGGTGCCCCCCGACCAGCTGCGCGAATTCCTCGTCCAGGTCGCTGCGCGTTACGGGATCACCAGCGCGCCGAGCATCGGCAACCCCGAATTCCTCGCCGCGGTGGTCTTCGACCTGCGTCGCTCGCGCGGCACGCCGAAGTCGAAGCTCGCCTACATCTTCCCGAACGACCACACGACGCAGATCGTCCTGCGCCTGCGTCCGGACCTCAGCGACGCCGAACGCAGTCGCGCCCTCGGCCTGATCCGCGAAGCGGTCGACGACACGATTCCGCGCCAGGCCTGCACCTTCAAGGGGCAGCCAGAGGCCTGCTTCGCCCTGCGCGGTGGCACCTACACGATCTCCGGCGCCCCAATCGTGATCGAAGGCCTGGCCGGCGCCCTTAAGGACGCGTTGCTGATCCTCTTCGCCGTGGCGATCCTCGTCATGGCCCTGACTCTGTTGCTGGTCTTCCGCTCGCGGCTGCGCCTGCTCCCGCTCGCGATCGCCCTGGCCGCGGCCGCCTTGACCTTTGGCCTGCTCGAGCTCTTCGGCGGCTCGCTGACGATCGCCTCGATCGCGACGCTGCCGATCCTGATCGGGTTGGTGGTCGACTATGCGATTCAGCTCCAGGCTCGCTTTGACGAGGCAGTGTCGGGCGGCTCCGACTTGCTGGAGGCGGCCCGCACGGCGGCCGGCCGGGCCGGCCCGACGATTGCCGTTGCCTGTCTCGCAACGGCCGCTGGATTCCTCGCTCTCCAGCTCTCTCCAGTCCCGATGGTCCGCAGCTTCGGCTTGTTGCTCGTCCTTGGTATTGCCATCGGCTTCGGGTTGGCGCACACGGCTGGGTTCGCGGCGTTGGGGCTGAGGTCCGGGACGGGACGAGGGGGTGCCCCTCCGCTTGCTGGGTTTTTCGCCGCCGGGTTTCCAGCGCTCGCTGAGTGGTCTGTGCGAAAAACAGGACGCCGCGCGCATCCGGGGCACCCCCTCGTCCTGTCCGAGCGTCTCTTGGGACTCGCTCTTGGGCATCCGCGGCGGGTACTTGCCGTCGGTGCCGCTTTTGCCGTTATCGGGTGGGGGCTGGGTACGCAGATCGGGACGGTCTCCGATATTCGGTCGTTGGCGCCGCAGAACCTGCGTGAGGTAAGTGACCTGAACCAGGTGCAGGAGGCAACCGGCGTTTCAGGTCAACTCCAGGTCGCGGTTGAAGCCCCCGACTTCTCCGATCCGGCGACGATTCGCTGGATGGCGGACTTCAAGCAGCGCGTGCTGAGGGAGAACGGATTCACTGATCCACGGCCCAGCTGCCTGAAGGCCGAAATTTGCCCCGGTCCCGCGCTCTCCGATTTCCTGATCAGTGGCAAAGGGGAGGAGCAGCTGACCCAGGCCGACGTCCGCGCAACCCTGCGTGAACTGCCCACGTACAGCCTCGAGCAGCTTGCACCGGTCGATCCGAAGACCGGACTGCCGGGGCATCTGGCCTTGTTGAGCTTCGGTATCCGCGCGCAGTCGCTGGAGGATCAACAGGCGCTGATCGACCGGGTGCGATCCGAGGTGGGGGAGCCGGGTGCGCCAGGTGGGCCGCCGGAGGGTGTGAAGGTTCGCTTCGCCGGACTGCCGGTGATCGCCGCCGCCGCGGCCTCTGATCTTTCCAGTAGTCGTTACTGGCTAACGCTCGCCGGACTCGTTGCTGTGGCGCTGGTCCTGCTCCTTGCCTACCGTTCGTTCAAGCGTGCGCTGGTTCCACTTATTCCTGTGCTTCTTGCGACTGGTTGGTCGGCGCTGGTGCTCTGGTTGAGCCAGATCCCGCTCAACCCGATGTCGGCGGCGCTGGGGGCGCTGACGATCGCGATCGCCACTGAGTTCAGTGTCATCCTCGCTGCCCGGTTCCGGGAAGGGCGTGATGAGGGGCTTGGGGTTCCGGAGGCGATTCGTGCTGCCTATGGCCGCACCGGGCCAGCGGTTCTCGCCTCGGCTGTGACGGTCATCGCCGGCTTTGCGGTCCTGATCGCCAGCAACGTGCCGATGCTTCGCGACTTTGGCTTTGTCACCGTGATCGACCTTGCCGTGGCGCTGCTGGGCGTGATGATCGCTCTGCCGGCCGCGCTTGTCTGGCTGGAGGAGTCGTGAGGGATCGCTACTCGCTCATCGTCGGTTTGATCTTCGCCGCGATCATCGTGATTGCCGTGCTCAACACGCTCGAGAACAAGGATGAAGGGACGCTTGGGCTCGACAAGGTGGCGCAGCGCTGGCCGCTGCCCGAGTTCGCGGTGCCCGATGCTGCGGGTCAGCTTGAAGGTGACGCGAACGTCGCCCAGGATAACTGTGAAACCTCGCAGGCCCCTTGCCCGGAAAGTGCCCGTCGGGTTCCCGCTTGCCGGCTCCCCACAGCGGGCGCGATCCGGGTCTGTGACTTCTTCGGCCGCCCCTTCGTGCTCTCGTTCTGGTTCTCGCGCGGCGGCAACACCTGCACTGAACAGCAGGACGTGGTCGACCAGGTCTACGAGCGGTACCGTGGGCGGGTGAGCTTCCTTTCGTTGGACGTGCGCGATGACCGCGACACCGTTCGCGAACTGATCCGTCGCCGTGGCTGGAGGATGCCGGTCGGCTATGACCGTGACGGCGCCGTAGGCGCCCTCTACCGGGTTGGCCTCTGTCCTACCTTCGCTTACGTCTACCCCGGCGGCACCCTGCAGGACGCCAGTATCGGCGAGCTCACCGCGCCGCAGCTCGAAGTGCATATCGATCAGCTGTTGCGGGCGACCCGGGTCGCGGAGGGGGGCTGAGGTGGACGCCGAAGCCGCGGGTTCAGAGCTCGACCCGGAGCTCTCCCCCGAACAGGGCTGGGTCGCCCCCCACATCGCCGCCGAGTTCCCCGGTCTCGGCCTCGCCTGGGTAGAGGTCGACGGTCGCCAGGCGCGAACCCCGAAGCCGGTGCTACAGCGCCTGCGCGATCTCTCCGATCGCTTCTACGGCTCGCACGCGATCCACATGCGCGAGCGACCGATCCCCTGGGCCTACCGGGTCTTCTTCCGCCAGATCGGCCTCGACCCCGATCGCACCCGCACTCCGGTCGAGCAACTCGCCCTGGATCGCCTCCACGACGGCGCCTTTGCCAGCCGCGGTATGCCCGTCGATGCGCTCACGATCGCCACGGTCGAGACCGGCGTTGCGCTGCGTGCCTTCGATGCCGGCAAGCTCCGCGGTCGCCTCTGTATCCGCGACTCGGCCCCGGGCGAGTCGCTGCCCGGCAAACCGGGCAAGCTGGCCCAGGGAACGCTGACGATCGCCGACGAACGGGCGCCGCTGGAGCTCCTCTTCGGCGCTACCGCAGCCGATGGATCGCTGGAGGAGGCGACGAGGCGCATTGCCGTCGTCGCGGTCCAGGTCAAGGGCGTGCCCCAGGCCGCCGTCGACGAGGCGCTTTGGATTGCCTGTGCGGCGATCGAGGCCTGAGCGCGCCTGAACGACGTTCCTTAACCAGTTTCTCGTTTTCAGCGGCGGGCTGGTGATTTACACTCGATTCGTTCTTATGCCGGATCTGCTCGATCGAGAGACGCTTACTACGCTTCGAGTGGGAGGCGACGAGCGCCTCGCGCGCGCCGAGCTGCGGCGGCAGATCGCCCGGCTCGAGCACCAGCTCTCCCGTTTGGCGGTCGAGGCATTTCCGCGCGTCGCGATCGACACCGCGGTTGACGGTCACTTCACCGAGCCGCGGGTGGCCGGTCTCGACGAGCTGGAGCAGGTGCGTGACGCGCTCGCTGAGCGGATCTCGACGGCTCGCGATGCGCTGAAGTCTCAGAACGAGCTGGAGACCAGCAATCGCGAGCTGCTGCGCCGCATGTTGGCGGCGCCCGCCGAATACAAGTGGCTGCGGATCTCACGCGCCGATGTCGGTGAGCCCGGCTGTGGGCACTGGCACTCGCGACCCCGCCTCGGCCCGCTGGGGATGCTGATGGGCTGGTGGCGGGTCAAGGTCTCATCCGGATGTCCGTTATCCGCACGGCTTGCGGCCGTTGAGCGATAGGGGGTCGCCAAGGCGAGGGGTGGAGGAGCGACCGCCGGCGCCGTGGGGCAGCTTTCCGCTGGCCGAGTTGACCGTCCTCGCCGGCGTAGTGATGCTGTTGATCGGCATCTTCGGCAGGAGCCCGACCGCGATCGGCGTCGGCATCGTCCTCGCCGGGCTCGGCGGCCTCGCCACCGCGGCGAGCGAGCACTTTGCCGGCTACCGCTCCCACACAACGCTGCTTGCCGGCACCGTCTTCGTCGTCGTTACCGGCGGCCTCTTCTACCTCGCCGGGCTGATCCTCGCTGTCTGCCTGGCTGTGGGAGCGGTCGCCTTCGTCGCAACCTTTTTCGCATTGAGGCGCGCCTTTCAGCGCGCCTCCGGCGGCCTCTCGTTCAAGGTCGGCCGCCTAGGCGGTTGACGGCGTCAAACGAGGACCGCTTCCCGGGTTGCCGACAGCTCAGTCGCCAGCAGGGCTCGCTGACGGGAGGTGAGGGTGCCAAGGCGCTTGTTCTCGTTCAGCGCCACGCCGAGTAGAAACTTGCGCGCTCGGGTCCGGCCCCAGCGGCGCTGACTGGTCAGCAGCTCGGCGAGGGTCATGCTCTCGGTCTCCCAAGGGCAGTCGCGGACGACGTCGGCGGCCTCGATATCCCCCCGGGCGATCGAGCGCTTCAGCTCCGCCCTCGCAAGCCGCACGCGATTGGCGCGGGCAAGGGCCTGCATGTGCTGCGGGGCCTTGATTGCGGAAGCGGTCGGTTGAGCAGGGGCGATCGAAGCTGCGTCCACTTGGACTCCTCCCTTTCGGGTTGTTGACTGACTGGTTTGGCGCGCCGGACCGACGGCATCGAAGCCTGGCCTGGTCGAGGTGAGTGCTCCACCATCCGCTTCCCTGCCCCGGGATGCGACGGCGCGGGAGCAAGCTATGCGCTGGGGGAGGGGAGCGTCAACCCGAACTCGCGCGACCGGCGGCGGCGCGGTCGCTAAGAGCATCTTTTTCAGAGCAAAGAATCTCTTGTCTCGATCCGGACAAGGACGAAACTACCCCGAGCGGGGTAGTTTGGGGAAGTCTTCGATCGTGCGGGCGATCGTGCCGAGGGCACCGTCGAGGTGCTCGCGCTCGTGCGTCGCCATCAGGCTGGTGCGCAGCAGGGCGCCGCCCGGTGGGACCGCGGGGTGAATCGCGACGTTGGTGTAGACGCCGGCGTCGTAGAGCGCCTTCCAGAGCAGCACCGCCTGCCAGTCGTCACCGACGAGCACCGGGACGACCGGGGTGGTGGCGACCGTGCCGTCGGGGAGCGTACCCGGCTCGATCACCTTCAGCCCGAGCTGGCGTAGGCCTTCGCGCAGGTACTCCGCATTGGCCAGTAGGGCCTCGAATAGTTGCGGCCCATCGGAGCGGATCACCCGCAGCGCCTCGAGCGCGGCGCCGACTGCGGCCGGGACCGCCGAGGCGCTGAAGACAAATGAGCGCGAGCTGATCCGCAGGTACTCGATTACGTCGGCGGGGCCGGCGACGAAGCCGCCGCAGGAGGCGAGGCTCTTGGAGAATGTGCCCATCCGCAGGTCGACCTCGTGCTCGAGGCCAAAGAGCTCGCAGGCGCCGGCGCCGCGGGCGCCAAGGACGCCGGCGCCGTGGGCCTCGTCGACCATCAGGCGAGCGCCGTAGGCCTTGCAGAGCTCGACGATCCGCGGCAGGTCGCAGACGTCGCCCTCCATCGAGAAGACGCCATCGACGACAACGAGGACACCGCCACCGTCCGCGGCCGCGCGCTGCAGCATCTTCTCAAGCTTGTCCATGCGGTTGTGGCGGAAGGGCCGCAGCTTGGCGCCGGAGAGGCGGCAGCCGTCGAGGATCGAGGCGTGGTCGCCAGAGTCAACAATCACCGTGTCGGCCGGGCCGAGGATCGTCCCGATTGTGCCCAGGTTCGACTGATAACCGGTCGAGAAGACGATCGCGTCCTCGGTCCGCATCCACTCGGCCAGCTCGCGCTCGAGCTCGACGTGCAGCGGCGTCGTCCCGTTCAGCAGGCGCGAGCCGGTGACGCCGGTGCCGTAGGTCTCCAGCGCCTCGCGCGCCGCCTGCTTGACCCGCTCGTCACCGGTCAGGCCGAGGTAGTTGTTGGAGCCGAGCATGATCGTCTCGCGCCCCTCCATCTCGACCACCGGACCGGCCTGCGAGGTGAGCAGACGAAAATAGGGAAGCAAGTCGTGCTGCTTGGCCGCTTCCAGCTGCTCGAGGCGGTCGTGGTTGCGCGCCTTCTCGAAGACGTCGATCGGGGCCTTCGCTGTCTCGCTCATAGTGCAGAGTGTAGGTTCCGGCTCCATGGGAAGCGTGACAATCCGTCCGGTTCGCAACCGCCGCGAGCTGAAGCGCTTCGTCAAGGTGCCCTTCCGGCTGCACCGCGATCAGCCCCAGTGGGTCGCGCCGCTGATCTTCGAGCGGATGGAGTTCCTCAACCGCGAGAAGAACCCCTACTTTGCGCATGCTGAGGCCGAGTACTTCCTCGCCGAGCGCGACGGCAAGGCGGTCGGCCGCGTCACGGTCCAGGTCGACAGTCGCTGGGATGAGTACCAGGGGGGCAGCGACGCGATGTTCGGCTTCTTTGAGACAGCGAACGACCCCGAGGTAGCCGCCGCGCTGCTCGGCGCCGCAACCGAGTGGGCGCGGGGCAAGGGTCGCGGCCGCCTCCTCGGTCCGATGGACTTCACCACCAATGACGAGATCGGCATCCTGATCGAGGGTTATGACCGCCGGCCGATGATCCTCGAGCCCTGGCACCCGCCGTACTACCGCGAACTGATCGAGGCCGAGGGTTTCGGCAAGGCGATGGACGTGCAGATGTGGGAACTGCAGTTCGGCGAGCTCAAGCAGGGCGAGAGCTTCGATCCGTCGATCCACGCCGCCGCGGAGAAGGCTCTGCACGACGAAGGGATCGTGATTCGCAACATGCGCAAGCGCGAGATGGCCGGCGAGGTGCGCCGCTTCATGGACGTCTACAACGAGGCCTGGGGCGACAACTGGGGTTTCGTTCCGATCACCGACGCCGAGGTCGAGTTCCAGGCCAAGAACCTGAAACAGGTGATCGACGAGGACTGGGCCTACATGGCGGAGAAGGACGGGGAGGTCGTCGGCGCCGCCCTCACGCTCCCCGACATCAATCAGGTCCTGGCCAAGCTAAATGGGCGCCTGCTTCCCTTCGGCTGGCTGCGTTTCCTGCTCGGCAAGGGCAAGGTCGACCAGCTGCGCGTCCTCGCCCTCGGCGTCAAGCACGACTTCCGCCACAGCGGGGTGGCCGCCGGCCTCTACCTCAAGCACCTGGAGACGGCGGCCGGTCCCGGTGCTATCGCGGGGGGCGAGATGGGCTGGATCCTCGAGACCAACGGGCCGATGAACCGGGCGATGGAAGGGATGGGCGGCAAGGTGGTCAAGAAGTACCGGATCTACGAGAAGGCGCTGGGCGAATGATCCGAATTCCCGCACCCACGGATGACGTGCCTGGCGCGGCGCTGGATCGCCACGCACGCCCTCGCGCGTAGCGCTGCTACGCGCAGCGGTCGCGCGCGTCGCCCAGCTTGGCCAGTCACGCCCCCGCGGGCACGCGAATTGCGAATCAGTCGCCCAGCGCCTTCGAGTTCTGCGGAAGGTGCGGGGGCGCCCCCTGTTCGTGGCCGGGGGCATCGCTACAGTCGGCTGGGTGAGCAATATCGAGCTAGAGCCGGTGGCGGTCCGAGTTGTTCCTCATGAAAGCCCCGGGCCGCTTGCTGTGCGTAGTGAGGCCCGGACCGCGGCAATTGCCGCCGCCGGGGGTGTGATCGCCGGTGCCGCCACCGTGGCAGCGGTACGTGCGGTTGGCGCCGCTGCCGGACGCAAGAGGTCCCCGCGCCGTCTGTCTCGTCGCGAGCGACCCAACGTTGTCGCCAGCCGCTCCTTTCTTGTTGACGTCCACCTGCTCGGGCGGTGAGCCTCGAGCTAGAGGTCATCCCGCCCTCGCCCTATCGGCTGCCGCGCTACGGCAGTGAGGATGGGGTGATGCGGGTCGAGGGCGGTATCGCCACCCGGCTGCTCCACGTCGACGGTTGCCCGGTGCTGACCCGGGCCTGGGAACCGGGGAAGGGACGGGTTGCCCTGCGCGCCGAGCCGCTCGATCCCGGTTCGATCGCCGCGCCGCGCCCGCTCGCCGACGCCTCCTCCCGCGAGGCCGGTGAGTCGGAGCTCGAGCTTGCAGTCGAGCGGATGCGCTTCGCCCTTGGCGTTGACGACGATCTCGGCGAGTTCTACCGACGATTCCGCAGCGACCAGCTGCTCGGGCCGCTGCTGCGTCGGCGGCCCTACTTGCGTCCACGCCGCCGGCCCTGGCCCTGGGAGGCGCTCGCCTGGGCGGTGGTCAAGCAGCTGATCGAGACCGGTCGCGCCGCCCGCATCCAGCGCCGCATGGTCGGCCGCTGGGGACGCCGGTTGGGTGAGGGCCGCGACGGCCTTCACGATGTCCCCACCCCGGACCTGATCGCCGGCCGGGCACCGGTCGAACTGGAGTCGATGGGGCTGGCCCTGCGCCGGGCGATCGCCCTGCGCGCAATCGCCGCCGACATCGCCGCCGGCCGCTGCGATCCGGCTGCGCCGGCCGCGGACCGGCGCCTGCTCTCGGTGCGCGAGATCGGCCCCTGGACGGTGCAGTGCCTCAGCCTCTTCGGTCGCGGCGACCCCGACTCGTTGCCCGCCGGTGACCTGATGTACCTGAAGCTGGTCGGACGGCTCGCCCGTCTCGGCCGCCGCGCGACGGTTGAGGAGGTCGAGGAGTTCTACGCCCCGTACGCGCCGTACCGGGGTTTGGCGGCAGCCTGGACCACCGGTATCTAAGGGTCGGGAACGGCCGAATTCAAGCGGGCGCGTCAGGCGTCGATAAGGCGTGCATGGATCGGTCGAAGCGGGGCGACAGCTGGCCTGAGAAGCGGGTCAACGAGTTTCTCGATCAGATCTCAGCGGGAGGTGAGGATTACCGTCGCCTGGTCGAGCGCCTGCCGGCGATCGTCTACGCCTCCGAGCTGGGCGAGAACGGGCGCTGGCGCTACGTCAGTCCCCAGGTCGAGAAGATCCTTGGCTACACCCCGGAGGAATGGATTGCCGACCCGAAACTGTGGGCGAAGCAGCTGCACCCCGACGATCGCGAGCGGGCGCTCTCGCAGGAGACGCGCAAGACGATCGGCAACCGCAACCCACCTCCGGTCGACTACCGGATGGTCACCCGCGACGGCCGCACCGTCTGGATCCTCGACGAGGCAGTGCTCGAGCCAGATGAAGTCGGCACTCCCGTTTGGCACGGCGTCCTCTACGACATCACCGAGCGCAAGAACGCTGAGCAGGAGCTGCAGCGCGCCGCCGCGCAGCAGGCGACGGTTGCCCGCCTCGGCGGCTGGGCTCTGAAGGATGGCGATCCCGACCTGCTGATGGGCGAGGCGGTCTCGCTGATGAACGAGATCGCGGGGGTCGAGGCATCGTGCATCTGGGAGATCGGCCGCGACGGGCGCCGCCTCGGATTGCGGGCAGGGCTCGAGGACCGGGTGGTCGGTTCCGAGCGCGCCTCGGCCGCGCGCGATTCCCACGCCGGCGCGGCGCTCGACTCCCGCCTGCACGTGATCGTCGATGACTGGGATGGGGAGCGCCGATTCTCGATGCCACCGGCGCTGCGGGTGACGGGAGTGCGCAGCAGCCTCGCGGTGCTGATCGACGGCACCGAGCAGCCCTTCGGCGTTCTCGACATCCACTCGACCGAGCCCAACCGCTTCACCCCGCAAGACGTGCACTTCGTCCAGGCCCTCGCCAACGTACTCGCCGACGCGATCGAGCGCCACGCGACCGATCAGGCGCTGCGCCACCGCGTCCTCCACGACCCGCTCACCGGCCTGCCCAACCGACTCAGCTTCATCGATTCGCTCGACGATGCGCTCAAGCGCAGCACCGTCTCCGGCTCTCCGGTCGGGATCCTCTTCCTCGACCTCGACAACTTCAAGCTGATCAACGACAGCATGGGCCACCACGCCGGCGACGAGTTGCTGCGCGCGGTTGCGCCGCGCTTGCGCGCCCACCTGCGTCCGGGCGACATCGTCGCCCGCTTCGGCGGCGACGAGTTCGGCATCCTCGTCGACCGCCTCGCCGACGAGGACGAGGCGGTGGCGATCGCCGATCGCATCGCCGCCGCCTTCGCCGAGCCCTACGCGATGGGTGGGGTCGAGCACTTCGTCAGCGCCAGCGTCGGCATCGCCGTGGCGCGCCCCTCCACCCGCGAGCCGATCGACGCCGACCTGCTGATCCGCGATGCCGACGCGGCGATGTACCGGGCCAAGGAGCGCGGCCGAGCCCGCTGCGAGCTTTTCGACGCCGAGATGCGGGCCACGGCGCTGCGTCGCCTAGAGGTCGAGCGAGAGCTGCGCCGAGCGCTGGAGCGCGACGAGCTGGAGTTGCACTACCAGCCGCTGATCGCGCTGCGCAGCGGCGAAATCACAGGCCTCGAGGCGCTGGTGCGCTGGCGCCACCCTGAGCGCGGCCTGCTCGACCCCGGCGACTTCGTCTCGGTCGCCGAGGACAGTGGCCTGATCGAGCCGATCGGGCGCTGGGTGCAAGAAAAAGCCTGTCGCCAAGTGCTCGAATGGCACGAGTTGCGACCCGATCAGCGCCCCTTCGACGTCTCGGTAAACCTCTCGGCGAGGCAGGTGACCCACCGCGACCTCGTCGGCTCGATCAGTGAGATCCTCGAGAGCACCGGCCTTGACCCCGTCCACCTGCGGTTGGAGATCACCGAGAGCGTCCTGGTCGAGGAGTCGGCGACGGCAACCGGCACCCTGGAGGCGCTGAGCGAGCTCGGGGTCGGCCTCGTCCTCGACGACTTCGGCACCGGCTACTCCTCGCTCGCCTACCTCAACCGCTTTCCCTTTGACGGGCTGAAGATCGACCGCTCCTTCGTCGACGCACTCGGGGTCGAACAGGAGCGGACGGCGATCGTCGAGGCGATCATCGGCATGGCCCGGGCCCTCTCGCTCGACGTGATCGCCGAGGGGGTCGAGAACGAGCCGCAGCTATCGGAGCTGAGCCGCCTCGGCTGCGACTACGCCCAGGGCCACCTCTTCTCGCGAGCGCTGCCCGCGGAGAAGATCTCCGCCTTACTGAGCGAAGGGGTTCCCCTTTATTCCGGGATTTCGTCGCCCGGCAGGTAGGCGTTGCTGAGCACGCTCGCCGTCGGCGGCAGCGCGGAGATCAAACCGTTGTCTCGCATCCAGCCGGTGAATCTAGTCCAGGCGGCCGGGTCCATGTAGCCGTAGGGATGACCGTTCAGCGGCGGATTGAGCAGCGGCAGGGTCGCCGCCACCTCCGCTTTGGTCAGCTTCGGGTCGAGGTCGGGATTCGCTTCCAGCAGCGCTTTGGTGGCCGCCGCCGGATTCTTCGCCGCTGCCGCCGTGCCGCGCGCCAGCGCCGCGATGAAGAGTCGAATCTGCTGGGAGTCTTCTTCAAGCCGCTTGCGCTGGGCGACCAGGACCAGCTCGTTGTAGCTGGGCACGCCGAGCTGGTCGACCGGGGTGATGACCGGATCGGAGCCGCGCAGCCGCAGATCGACTCCCTCGACGTTGCTGAAGCCGCCCAGCATCGCCTCTGCGCGCCCGCCGAGAATCGCCGGCAGCAGGCCGAAGCCGACGTTGACCACGTTGATGTCGGCAAGGGAGAGGTTGGCTCGCCCGAGGATTGTCTTCAGGTAGGCGTCCTGGTAGGGGATGCCGGCGGTTGCGATCGTCTTGCCGCGCAGGCCTCCGACCCCCTTTATCCCGGATTTCTTCAGCCAGATCATCGAGGTCAGGGGCCGGTTTACGAGGGCGCCGACGGCGAGAACGTCGAGCCCTCGTTCCTTCGCTAGTAGGACCTCTGGCTCGTAGGAGATCGCCAGGTCCGTCTGTCCCGCGGCGAGCAGCTTGATCGGCGCCGCGGGGTCCGAGGGGGTGTGAACGTCGACGTCGAGGCCGGCTTCTTCAAAGTAGCCGAGCTTTTGCGCCATATAGATCCCGGCGTGGTCGGGGTTAGGATAGAAGTCGAGGGTGAGGCTGAGCGGCTGCGCGTTGGCGGTCACATCCTCGCTCTTCTCTCCGCAGGCGGCGAGGCCGACCACCAGGGCGAGCAGAGCCACGGCAAGCGCGATCGCCGGGATGGGGGAGCGCTTCATCCCCTGGTTTCTATCGCCAAGTGACGACGCGACGCTCTGCGAGGGCGACGAGGGCGACGAGGGCGATCGCCATTGCCGAGAGCACGACCACCGCAGCGAAGAGCCGCGCGGTTTCGAGCTGGGCGTTGTCCTGCAGCATCAGGTGGCCGAGGCCGGAGTCCGAACCAGCCCACTCGCCGAAGACGGCTGCGATTGCGGCGAAGGCAACCGCGATCTTGGCGCCGCTGAAGGCGAAGGGCAGCGCGGTTGGCGCCTCGACGCGCCAGAGGATTTGGCCGCGCGAGGCGTTCAGCGTGCGCATCATCTTGGTCGCTTCGGGGTCGACCGAGCCCAGCCCGTCAAGAGTGTTAAGAGCGAGCGGGAAGAAGCAGATCAGAGCGACGATCGCCAGCTTCGGCCAGATCCCGTAACCGAACCAGACGACGAGGATCGGGGCGACAACGATGATCGGGATCGTTTGCGAGGCGACGATCAGCGGATAGAAGGCGCGGCGCAGCAGCTCAGAGAGGTGAAGGGCAACGGCGAAGCCAAGGCCAGCGATCAGGGCGCAGCCGAGGCCGAGCAGCATCTCCCTCAACGTCACCCAGGCATTTTCGGCCAGCAGCGCGCGGCTCTGCCAGAGCGATTCGCCGATTTCGGCCGGCGAGGGGACGAGAAAGTCTTCGAGATGAAGGGCTTCGGCGAGCCAGCCCGTGCTCGCCGCGACTTGCCAGAGCCCGAGCAAAGTGGCGAGCAGTAGCAAGGGTGGTGCCCAACGCTTCATGGCGGTCATCGTTCGGGCGCCTTTGTTTCGCTATACGGGACAAAAGGGCCCCTCCTGCCCTCGCGAAGGGAGCGCATCGCTCGCTCGCGGGCGACGACGAACTTTGGATCCGTAACGCAAGCGTCGCGGTTGGCCGCGCGCGGCGCCGGCCCTCTCAGTTCCTCGACCACCCGTGCGGGGCGGGCCGAAAGAACCGCGACCCGATCGCAAAGGTAAAGAGCCTCCTCGACATCGTGGGTGACGAGGACGACGGTGCGTGGATGCGATGCCAGTGTCTGCGCCAGCCACTCCTGCATTTCCGCCCGGGTGATCGCGTCAAGTGAAGCAAAGGGCTCGTCAAGAGCCAGCAGCGGCTTGTCGGCGATCAGGGTGCGCAGGAAGGCGACCCGCTGCCGCATCCCGCCCGAGAGTTCGGCGGGCGCAGCCCGCTCGAAGCCGCCGAGCCCGAAGCGCTCAAAGTAGCTGCCAGCCTCGCGTCGGGCCGCGCTGCGGCTGACACCGCGGTTGCGCAGCGCCAGCGCCGCGTTGTCGATCGCCGAGAGCCAGGGGAGGAGAAGATCGCGCTGGGGCATGTAGGCGCAGCGCTCCAGCCGGCCCCGCGAGTCGCGAGCGCCCCCCACCTCGAGCTCGCCTTGTCCCGGCTCCTGCAGGCCGGCGATCAACTCGAGCAGGGTCGACTTGCCGCAGCCTGACGGTCCGACCAGGCCGAGCACCGCGTGCGCGGGAACCTCCAGGTCGAAACGCTCGATCGTCTGCAGGTTGCCGTAGGAATGGCCGAGGCCCCGGATCGAGATCGGCGCTCCGATCGCACCCGCGCCGGCAGGCGATGTTGCCCCGGCGGCGAAATCTCTGGCTTCGGTGGTGGGCATCATTGGTATCCTGGCGCACTCCGTGCTCCTGACCAAAAAGGTCAGGAAAGTCGATAACCACCCCGCACGGCACTCATATGGACCCGGCAATCATCGTCTTCGGACTAGGAATCGGCGTACTCGTCGGCATGACCGGCATGGGCGGTGGATCCCTGATGACCCCGCTGCTGATCCTGATCTTCGGCATCCAGCCGACGACCGCGATCGGCACCGACATCTTCTACTCGGCGGTGACCAAGACCGTCGGCGGCTGGCGTCACTTCCGGATGAAGACGGTGAACATGGAGCTGGTCAAGTGGCTCTCCTTCGGCAGCGTGCCCGCCGCGGTGCTGGGGGTCGCGTTCGTCTCCCTGCTCCAGGACCACATCGGCGAAGACCGGCTCGACTCGCTGGTCTACGCCGTGCTCGGCGGCACTCTGCTGATGGTCGGGATTATCACCCTGACTCGGGCGCTGATCCTGCGCAACCTGGTCGAGGAGCGCGACCGCTTCGATGTCGAGCGGCGGCACAAGATCGCCGCGGTATTGATCGGCGCCACCACCGGCTTCGTGATCGGGATCACCTCGGCCGGCTCGGGAACCGTGATTGCGATCCTCCTAATCGCCGTCTACCGCCTGGCGCCGAAGAAGGTCGTCGGCACCGACGTCTTTCACGCTGCGATCCTGCTCTGGGCGGCCGGCGTCGCCCACTGGATCGGCGGCAACGTCGACTTCGTCCTCGCCGCCAACATCCTGATCGGCTCGATCCCGGGAGTGGTGATCGGCGCGGCTCTCTCGGACCGCGCGCCGCAGGGCTTCATCCGCACCGCCCTTGGCCTCGTCCTCGTCGGCTCCGGCATCGTCACGATCCAAAAGGGCGACCCCAATGTCTGGCCGATCGCGGCGGCCGTTGCGGCCCTCGGACTGGGCTCGATATTGGCCGCTCCCCGCTGGCTGCATCGGCGTCGTCAACGTGAAGCGGCAGCCCTCGCCCTTGAATCGACTAGCTAGTTGATTAACTAACTGATCTATGCGCGTCTCAGCGAAGGCCGACTACGCCGTCCGCGCCGCGGCGGAGCTCGCCGCGGCCGACGAGGGTCCGATCAAGGGCGAGAAGCTCGCCGAGTCCCAGGACATCCCTCTGCAGTTCTTGGAGCACATTCTGCTGGAGCTCAAGCACGCCGGCATCGTTCGCGCCCGCCGCGGCGCCAAGGGCGGCTACTGGCTTGCCCGTCCCGCCGACGAGGTGACGATCGCCGACCTGGTCCGCGCCGTCGAGGGACCAATTGCCAACGTCCAGTCGGCCCCGCCGGAGTCGATTGAGTACCGCGGCAACGCCGAGCACCTGCAGGAAGTCTGGATCGCCGTCCGCGCCAGCCTCCGCACCGTGCTCGAGCACGTAACGCTCGCTGACCTAGTCAGCGGCGAGCTCCCAAGCGAAGTGAAGGCGCTGGCCGCCTCCCCCGACGCCTGGGCCGCCCGCTAGACCTCTTAGGGCGAGAGCCGGAACGGCGGGTAGGCGTCGGTCACCATCACCAGGGCGTAGCCGACGACGCGGTTGTGCCAGCGAATCGTGCCCTCGACGAATTTGAAGATTCCACGTGGGTAACGGCCGGTGAAGAGGATCCAGACCCAGGCGGCGATCGCGGCGAAGAAGACGCCGATGTAGAGGAAGAGGAGCACGATGTAGTGGGGGATCGCCAGAAACCACTTGATCAGCGGCAGGCCGCGCTCGAGCCGCTCCGCGTCCGGGTAGGCGAAGTCGAGGTGGACTGCCTGGTGCTCATCGGTCGAGGGGTACTCGTCGTCCATGAGCAGCACGTAGACGCCGATCCGGTTGCCAAAGCGCATCAGTTCGAGGTTCCAGTCGTACCACCATCGCGGGTACTTCTTCCTGAAGAGCAGCATCAGGACGAGCGGCAGGACAACGAGGCTCGCTCCCGCCACGGCGCCACTGAAACCAGCCCCGCCTGCCTCCGCGTTGCCGGCGAGTTCCGAGCCCGGCAGCAGGGCGGCGACGATCGCGATCGGGATCACGGTGAAGATCCGGAAGAAAGTCGTCAGGCGGTTGAGCTTGCGCTCCGGATAGTCGACTGAAAAAGAGACTGGGTAGGACGGCGGCATTGCTCTCCCCTTTTGCGGTTGTGCAGATGAGTACGAGTCGCCTAGCCGTATTCCTTCCCTCAATCCGCTGCCGGAACGCCTCCTGCAACTACGTTTACGAAGTTCTCCAGGTGGCGGGTGGTCCAGCACTCGAAGGCGCCGTCGCAGTAGCGCTCATAAGCGGCCATCACCGAGTCGCCGTAGTTCCAGTAGAGCTTCGGCTCGGGGTTGAGCCAGAAGAGGCGGCCGGCGCGTTCGGAGATCTGGGCGAAGACGTCGGCGTGGGGCTCGCGGCCGTTGGTGCGGGCGTCGCCGAGCACGATCACGGTCGAGCGGGGGTCGAGTTCGTCGGAGATCTGGCCGAGGAACTCGAGCCAGACGCGGCCGTAGTCGGTGTAGCCGGAGACGTCGGCGACGCCGCCCTCGCTGGAGATTTTCTGGGCGATGACGCGGAAGTCGCGCTCGTGCTCGAAGACGTCGGTCACCTCGGAGATGCGCTCGATGAAGACGAAACTGCGCAGCTTGCGGAAGGAGTCGTGGAGGGCGTGCAGGACCGAGAGGAAGAAGACGCTGGCTGAGGTGACCGAGGTCGAGACGTCGCAGAGGACGTAGATCTCGGGCCGCCGCGGGCGCTTCGGCCGGTAGCGCAGGTGCATCGGCACACCGCCGGTCTCCAGCGAGGCGCGCATCGTCCGCCGCACGTCGATGCTCTGGCCCTGGCGGCGCCCGCGCTGCTCGTGTCCCAGCGTCGCCAGGCGCCGCTTCATCTGCGAGACGGCGCGATGCACGGCGGCGAGGTCCTGGGTCGGGTTGGTCGGCAGGGCGCGGTCGAGCTCGGCCAGCGGCCGCGACGGAGGCAGGGTCGAAGTGCGCTCGATCAGGTCGCGCTCGAGCTCGCGGCGCAGGTGGCGCTCGAAGCGGTTGAGCTGCTCGCGGTCGATCGGCACCTGCTCGGCGGCGCCATCCTCGGCCGGGGCTTGGGTGCCGGCCGAGAGGCCCAGCGTACGGCGGATCCGCTGCACGTCGACGCCGACCACGCCCGAGCCCTCGCCCTGGCGGCCGAAGGCGGCGATCGCCAGCCGCGCCAGGTCGCGCATCTCGTTCTCATCGCCCTCGAGGATCGCCTGTCGCACCTGCTCGCGCAGCTCATCGATGTCGAGCCGCTCGCCGCCCTCCTGGCGCTGCGCCGTCTCGTCGATGCCGCGCTCGATCGCCTCGGCCTCGGCGGCGCGGAAAAACCAGCGCTCGAAGAGCAATTCGAAGAGGCGCCGGTCCTCCTGGGACTTGGCGATCGTCGTCGCCAGCGCCTCGCGGAAGTCGTCCTGCGAGGTCCAGGGCACCTGTTCGAGGGCGGCGAAGGCGTCGAGGATCTCCGAGGTGCCGACCGCGACGCCCTCCTTGCGCAGCTCCTCGCAGAAGCCGAGCAGCTTCGCCGCCATCCCCGGCGGGCCAGATTCAGCTTTGGGGCCGTACGGCGTCGGCAAGCTTCACCCCAACCCGCTCCGCAACGAGGTCGATGTCGGTGCGGTGCTTGACGATGATCGACATCGATTGCTCGAAGGTCTCGCGGTCGATGTCCTCGGCCCCCATCAGCAGCAGCGTCCGCGCCCAATCGATCGACTCGGCGATCGAGGGCGGCTTCTTCAGGTCGAGGGCGCGCACCATTCGCACCACCTCGACCATCCGCTGCGCCAGCGCCTCGGGTAGCTCCGGCGTGTGCAGGCGGACGATCTCCATCTCCCGCTCGAGGTCGGGGTAGTCGAGCCAGAGGTAGAGGCAGCGCCGCTTCAGCGCCTCGGTCAACTCGCGCGAGTTGTTCGAGGTGAGGACGACGATCGGCATCGTCGTCGCCGCGACCTGGCCCAGCTCGGGGATCGTGATCTGGAAGTCGGAGAGCAGCTCGAGCAGCATCGCCTCGAACTCCTGGT
>Ga0157302_10000023_pt1 | contig 49360 bp, 46 predicted proteins | sample NitcycUS103311B2_FD_108381 | JGI IMG/M metagenome (GOLD analysis project Ga0157302, IMG submission 108381) | Soil microbial communities from Arlington Agricultural Research Station in Wisconsin, USA - Nitrogen cycling UWRJ-S103-311B-2 | ecosystem: Environmental > Terrestrial > Soil >... | reverse complement strand
TCGACCGCCTCGACGTGATGGCCGAGGAACTGCGCAAGGATCGCTCGCTGCCGAAGTACGCGCAGGCGATCACCCTCTACCACCTGATTGTCGAGGGCTCGCTCGCCCAGCCCGGCCAGCACTTCATCGAGGACTTCTTCGCCTCCGAAGACACGATGCCCGGCTTCAGCGCCGGCATGGCCAACGTCTCCCGCGACGAGCAGCGTCACATCGGCTTCGGCGTCAAGGTGCTCTCCGAACTGCTGGGCGAGGGGAACCCCGGCTGGGAGGAGAACAGGGCGGCCGTGACGGATCTGCTGCGCGAAGTTCTTCCCTACGGGCCGGCGGTCTTCTACCCGCCCAACTTCGATCGCGAATACACCGAGTGCTACGGCTTCTCGCTCGAGGACATCTTTGCCTTCGGACTGAAACTGATCCGCCAGCGCTGGCGCACGATCGGTTATCCGACCGAGGAGATGCCCCCCGGCGTCTTCCCTTTCGACCCCGACGCCACGGCCGAGGAGGTCGCCCAGAACCAGGTCAAGCTGATGGAAGCCGGCATCCTCGGCCCGCCCGAGGCGAACCCGGAAGCGACACCCGAGACGCAGCGCCTCTACTTCGACGTGGTCAAGCGCGCCGCCAACACCGAGGCCGCCAACGGCTCGCCGCTGGTCTACCAGTGGCGTTTCGACGACGCCGACCCCTGGCACGTCGTGATCGACAACGGCTCGACCCGGGCGGAGCCGGGCGAAGCCCCCAACCCGACGCTGACGCTCGAGGCCAAGTGGGCCGACTTCGTCGGGATGAGCAAGCCCGACGCGAACCCGATGAAGATGGTGCTGACCCGCCGCATCCGCCCCCGCGGGTCGATCCGCGAGATCGCCCGCATGCGGAAGGTGTTCGGCTAGGAGCGTTAGGGGATCATGCGGGTTGCCGAACACCAACCTGGTGGCGCAGCTTCCTTCTAGCTAATTGGCGGGCGAGCGTCAGCCCAAGGGCGCTCGGCCTCGAGCTGAGCGGCCAGCGAGAGCAGGGTCGCCTCATCGCCGGGGCGGCCGATTACCTGGACAGCTAGCGGCATACCGTCCTCGGCGAAGCCGGTGGGCACCGACATCGCCGGGTTGCCGAGGTGGTTCCAGGGCACGCAGTAGGGATAGAAGCGGCCCATGCCGAGCGCCGTGCGCAGGGCGCTCTGTCCCTCCCAGCGGCGGATCGGCAGCGCTGTGCCACCCATGACCGGGGTGACCAGCACGTCGAAGGAATCGAAGATCGCGTTGACGCGCGCCGCATCGGCGGCGCGGCCGCTGGTCCGCGCACGCTCGTAGAGTGCCGTCGGCAGGGCGGCGCCGAGCTTGCCGAAACCGCGAGTCCGCCGTTCGAGCCGCTCGGGATGCGGGACTTCACGCACCGTCTCGGCGACTCCGCCGAGGAAGCGGGCGGTGATGTTGTTGCCGATCCCACCCCAATCGGGATCGCGCTGGGAGACCTCGTGCCCGAGCGAGCGCAGCAGCTCGGTGGCGTCGATGACCGCGTCCTTGACAACCTGGTCGACCGTCGGCGGCGCCGCCGCACGCGGCGCCAGCGTCGAGTAGGCGACGCGAAGCTTTCCGGGCGGCCGCCTGGTCGCCTCGACGAAGGACCCCTCGGGCGGGGGCGGCGCCTCCGCCTCGGGCGAGCCACCGGAGATCACGTCGAGCCAGAGCGCCGTGTCCAGCACGTTGCGGCTGAGGCAGCCGAGAACTGCGAGGCCTCCCCAGCCTTCCAGCAGCGGCGCCAGGGAAGCCCGGCCGCGCGATGGCTTGAGGCCAAAGAGCCCACAGGACGCGGCGGGAAGGCGAATCGAGCCCGCCCCGTCGCCGGCGGAGGCGATCGGAACCAGCCCCGCGGCGACGGCGGCCCCCGAGCCGCCGCTCGAGCCGGCGGGAGTGCGTTGCGGGTTCCAGGGGTTGCGGGTGACGCCGTAGGTGGCCGACTCGGTGAAGCCGCAGATCGCCAGCTCCGGCAGCAGCGTCAAGCCGACGACGATCGCGCCTGCCTCGCGCAGGCGCCGGACCATCTCGGAGTCCTCGCGGGCCGGCTCGGTGAAGCCGTCGGTGCCGTGCGTGTTGATCTCGCCGGCAACGTCGACTTCGTCCTTGATCGCGACCGGCACACCGAGCAGCGGCCGCTCGTCGCCCGCCTTCAGTCGCGCTTCGGCCTGCTCGGCCTCGAGCAGGGCCTTCTCGGCGAAGACCTTGCGGAAGGCGTTCAGCTGCGGGTCGATGCGGGCGATCCGCTCAAGGCAGAGATGCACCAGCTCGGTCGGCGAGACCTCCCCCGCCCGCACCATCTCCGCCTGCTTCGCCGCTCCCGCAAAAGCGAGGTCGTCACTCATGGCCGCAGCCTATTTCCTCTCCGGTCGTAATTGTTTCCGCATAGCGGAAAGAAGTACGACCGCTACGGGGATGAAGGCTCGGGCTCGGGGGTGCCGCCGCCCTCGAAGCTGAGGTCGGGCAGGGCGCGGTCGAGCCAGGAGGGCATCCACCAGTTCCAGCTGCCGAGCAACTTCATCGCCGCCGGGACGAGGATCAGGCGGACGAGGGTCGCGTCGAGCGCGATCGCAACCGCGCAGCCGAGGCCGAGCTCCTTGATCGAGGGCACGCCGGTGAGCACGAAGACGGAGAAGACCGCGGTCATGATCAGCGCCGCCGAGGAGATCGTGCGGGCGCTGGTCGAGAGGCCTTCGGCAACCGCGCGCTCATTGTCGCCGTGCTCGAGGTAGTGCTCGCGGATGCGCGACATCAGGAAGACCTCGTAGTCCATCGAGAGGCCGAAGACGATGGCGAAGATCAGCGGCACGTTGATCGTGTCGAGCGCCCCTTGGCTTTCGAAGCCGAGCAGGTTGGAGAACCAGCCCCACTGGAAGATCGCGACGAGGACTCCGAACGCCGCCCCGATCGAGAGCAGGTTCATCAGCACCGCCTTTAGCGGCAACAGCAGCGAGCGCAGCATCACCATCAGCACCAGGTAGCTGAGCGCCAGCACGAAAAGGACGATCTTCCACATCGAGCCGCTGATCTGGACCCGTGCGTCCTGGCTGCGGGCGGTTTCGCCGCCCACCTGGACGGTCGCGACCCGGCTCAGCTCGGTGGCGGGCACAACGTTGTCGCTGAGGCGTGAGACCAGCGCGATCGTCGCGTCGGACTCGCTGGGCGTGCTCGGCGTCGCCTGGATCAGGACGTCGCCGCCGGCGAAGGCGGGCGGCGCCACCGAGCTGATGCCCGGGGTGGCCTCGATCGTGCGATTGAAGCTGGCTACGGCGGCGCGATCCGGCCGTGAGCCCTCGAAGGAGGCGACGATCTGCACCGGGTCGGCGGCGCCGCCGACCTGCTTGGAGGCAAGTTCGTTGCCGACCCGCACGTCGCTGTCGGTGGGGAACTGCTTCAGCGCCTGGGTGCCGGTCTCGATCGAGAGCAGCGGGATCGCCAGGGTGAGCAGCACGGCGGAGACGCCGATCACGGCGCGCCACGGGTGCGCCATCACCCGCGTTGTCCAGCGCACCCAGAAGGCCTCGCGGTCGGGGCGCTCGCCGCGGCGGCGGAAGACGCCGAGGACCTTGGCGACGACGCCGCCTGGCAGGACACGATCGCCAAGCATCGCGATCAGGGCAGGCAGCAGCGTGACAGCGGTCAGGATCGAAACAGCGACCACGGTCATCGCCCCCAGGGCCATCGAGCGCAGCGCCTGGTTGTCGACCATCCAGAGGCCGGCGAGGGAGACGATCACGGCGAGGCCGGAGAACGCCACCGCCAGTCCGGAGGTTGAGAGCGCCTCGGCACGCGCCGCCTGCGGATCGCGGCCCTTCGCCCGCTCCTCGCGGTAGCGGGCAAGGATGAAGAGGGAGTAGTCGATCGCCACCCCGATGCCGATCATCGAAGCCATGTTGGTGACGAAGACCGAGGTCTCCATCTGCAGCGAGAGGAAGTAGATCAACGCCCCGGTGACGATCACGCTGACGAAGCCGAGCACCAAGGGCAGCGCCGCGGCGGCGAGCGAGCCGAAGACGACGAGCAGGATGATCGCGACGATCGGGAAGCCGCCCGCCTCGGCTTTGGCGAGGTCTTCCTTGGAGAGCTCCTGCATCCCGGCCCAGATCGTCGGCTGTCCCGCCAGGTAGGTCGTGACCCCGGCGGTCGCGGTGCCCGGATCGAGGTCTTTGCGCAGGGTCGCGGCCGAATCGATCTGCCGATCGGAGGACTGTTCGCTGCGCAGCGCCAGCATCGCCGTCCCGGTTTGCTGCAGCGCCAACTCGCCGCGGTGGGCTACCGGCGGCGGCAGGGAGACTTCGTCGAGGCCCGCAACCGCCCGTCGGACCCGCGCAACGGCAGCGGTGCGGGCCGCCGAGCCGGCACCCGACTGCGCGCGAAGCAGCACGGCGATGCTGCCGGTGGTGTTGCTGAAGTCGCGTTCGATCGAGTCGTTGACCGCTTTCGACTCGCTGCCCGGAACGTCGAAGCCGCCGCCGGTGAGGTGTTCGGTCTGACGGGAAGCGAGGGGAAGCGCCGCCAGGACGACGGCGACCCAAGCGAGAACGACCCAACGCCGGCGGCGGCCGAGGAACCCTGCGAGCTGGACCATGAATTCACGCATTGGCTGGTTGGCCAGCCTTTCGAACGAACGGCTAGCCGTCTGTGAAGGGCGTCACTTTGGACCGCCGGAGCGGCCGCTACTCGTCGATAAGTAGGTAGCGACCCGAGGCGGCGGCGACTGCGAGGCCGCCGCTGATGTCGCGCTCGGTGTCGGAGAGAGCCTGCAGGGCGAAGCCGTCGGCGACGGCGAAAAGGTAAGAGACGATCTCCTCGGCGTCGTGGCGCAACTTGAGCACGCCCTCGCGCTCCTTTGCCCGCAGGACCTCGGCGACGTGGGAGCGGGTGCGCTCGAAGAGCTGGCCGACCTCGTGCTGGATTTCGGGGTTGCGGCGGCCGGCGCTGAAGAGCTCGTAGAGGAGTAGGAAGAAGGCCGGCTCGTTCTCGATCAGATCGTTGAGGCTGGCGAGCAGGACGTCGATCACGGCGTCGACCGTCTGCGCCTCGGCCAGCGGTTCGTCGAGGCGGGACACGCGGATCTCGGCGTCGCGCCTCACGACCTCGACCAGCAGCCGCTCCTTGGTCCCGAAGTAGTAGTGGAGGAGGCCGCGACTGACCCCGGCCTCGCGGGCGACGTGCTCGAAGGTCGAGCCCGCCGCTCCGCGCTTGGCGACGCTGAGGCGCATCGCATCGACGATGCGCTGCGCCTTCTCGCCGCTCAGCTCACGCTGCTTGGTCGCCGCCTCCATGAAATCAGTCTACGTCGCCCAGGCGGATGGATGGCCGCGGCCGATCGACGTGCCCGAGGGGGCGCGCCCGGCCAAGCTGGGCGCCGCACGCCGACGAGCGAATAGCAGCGCTATTCGCGAGGAGGTGGGTGGTGATCCAGCGCCGCGCCGGGGCGTCATCCGCGGGCGCGGCTATCGGCCGCGGCCATCTAGCCGCCGTTAATACTCGTGGTGGACGTGTACTCGAACTCCTCCTCGGCACCGAAGAGCGCGTCGAGCACAGTCTTGCGGGCGTCCTCGCTGACGATTAGAGCAACCACCGCGCCGACAATGGCGAGCAGAACGATGCGACCGAGGCGGCTCTTCTTGCGCTTCTTCGGCGCCCGCAGCCGCTCGGAGACGTCGCGCAGGTTCTCGGCGGCGGTGTGCAGGTCGCGCTGTACCTTCTTGTCGCTGGTAACCGCCTTGACCGCGCTGCCATTGCTGGTCGCCCGCCCGTAGGCGCCCTTTGCGGCTTCGAATGCGTTCTTAAGGCTGTCGCGCAGCTCGTCGTCCTCGACGAGACGCTGCACGTAGGGGTTCTCGCGTGCTGTCGAATAAAGGTCGGCGGCCTGGGTCGCCTTGGTCTTGCTCATGCCTTCTCCTCGCTGGTATCTCCGGGAACGGTCAGGATAACTCGAAATCATTTCGGGTCACGGCGGGCTGATGCCATCGAGAAGTACCCCGTTGGAGCGGAAGCCAAGCCCGGCATCGCGGATCATTCGCAACCGCAACGGCTCCAGCCCCGGCCCTATGTGGGTGTAGCGGCGCACGTAGAGGCGGCCAACCTGCTCGTAGCTGGCCTGGCGGAAGCCTGGACCGAGCAGCTTTGCCGGCGGCGGCGCCGGGCCGTCGGAGATGAAGTCGACTTCGCCGACCCACCACTCAAAGCCGTCGGAAGGCTGGACCTGGATCGAACCGGTCGAGAGGTAGTAGCGCAGCGAGGCCTCGCCCAGGGTCCAGGTAACCATCGCCCGCGGGACTGTCGGTTCGCCGATCGCAGTGGCGACGGCACTCCAGTCCGGACGCTGCAGCGCCGGGGAGATGCTTGCCCAGACAGAGAAGCCGAGCGAGTAGGCGACCAGGGCCGCGGCGAGGATCGTGCCGCCGCGGCGGGCGCGGCGCAAGGTCAGACCCACGGCCACGGCAACCAGGAGCGGGACCAGAGCGGGCAGCAGGTTGCGTGCCAGGACGTAGTCCTTGTGCGCATCGAGCAGGCCGATTGCCACCGGAACCACCACGGTGACCGTGGCAAGTACCAGTGGAATGCCAGCCGCCCGGCGCTCACCGGCATCGCCGCGGACGAAGACGAGCCAGAGCGCCGCGATCGCGATCAGGCCGGGAACGAGCAGCAGCAGCGGATGCTCGGCCTGGGCGATGATGTCGCCGGTCTCCCCCAGGGCAAAGGTCAGGCCGGTCTCCCAGAGCCGGTGACCGAGGCTCAAGTTGCTGATCCATTCGGCGTGGGCGTACGAAGCCTGGTGGACCACCAGGGGCGCTAGCAGCAGCCCCGCCGCGCCGGCTATCCAGAGGCCCGGAAAGGCGCCACCGGGTTTCCGTCCGCGCCGGCGCAGCAGCCAGAACGCCTCGGCGGCAATCGGAAAGGCGGCAAAGTAGTGGGTGGCGAGTGCCAGCGCCGAGGCGATGCCCCAGGCAACCGAGTCCCGCCGCCGCCCCCGCTCCAGAGCGCGCACGAAGTAGAGCAGCGAGAGCGCCGTGAGCAGGACGAAAAGGGCGTAGCCGCGCGCCTCCTGCGAGTACCAGATCAGCATCGGGTTGACCGCGACCAGGGCGGCGGCAACGATGCCGGCGCGGCGGCTGCTCAGCTCGGCGCCGAGCAGGTAAGCCACCGGCACCGTGGCGACTCCCGCTAGGGCCGAGACTGAGCGCAAGCCGGCCTCGCCGGTGCCGGTCACCTGGGTCCAGACCCAGGCCAGCGCGTAGTAGAGCGGCGGCGCCGACTCGCTGAAGCCAACCGCGTCCATCGCGTGCCAGAAGCCGTCGCGGAGGATGCGGCTGGCAGTGACGATCTCGTCGTGGTGATAGCTCTGCAGACCGAGCGTGGCGAAGCGCAGTGCCGCGGCGAGAACGGTGAGTCCGGCGACGATCCAGAAGGCGCGCGAGCGCGAGCGCAGCGCGGCGGCGAGCGCCTCCAGATGCGTCGACAGGCTGCCCCTGCCCAGCGCCCCAGCGGCCTCCATTACTTAGGCGAGTGCCGCTTCGATCGCTTTGGAGACCTCGCCCACGTAGACGAACTCCAGCTCGCTGCGCTCGTGCTCGGGAATCTCGGTCACGTCACCCTCGTTTCTCTCCGGCACCAAGACGCGCTTGATCCCGGCCCGCTGCGCCGCCAGCGACTTCTCCTTCAAGCCGCCGATCGGCAGCACCTGGCCGGTCAGCGTCACCTCGCCGGTCATCGCCACATCGTTGCGAACGGGTCGGCCGCTGATAAGCGAACCGAGCGCGACGGTCATCGCCACGCCCGCCGATGGACCGTCCTTGGGCACGGCGCCGGCCGGCACGTGGATGTGGATGTCGTGTTTGGCAAACCACTCCTCGTCAAGCGCGGGTGCCACCTCGCGCCAGTGGCCGCGGATATAGGAGAGCGCTGCCTGCGCCGACTCCTTCATCACGTCACCGAGCTGGCCGGTGATGGTGAGCGAGCCGGAGCCGGGCATCGAGGTCGCCTCGATGAAGAGCACGTCACCGCCGGTCGGCGTCCAGGCGAGGCCGGTTGCCACACCTGGGACCTTGGTGCGGCGGCGCTGCTCGGCGAAGACGCGGCGACGCCCGAGCAGCTCGCGAGCGCGTTTGGCCGAGATTCTCTCCTTACCTTTTGCCTTGCCCTCGGCGACTTTGCGCGCGACTTTGCGGCAGATCGTGCCGATCTGGCGCTCGAGGTTGCGCACGCCCGCCTCGCGCGTGTACTCGTCGATGATCGCCGCCAGCGCCGGATCGGCAAACTCGATCTGCGAGGCCTTTAGGCCATTGGCTTTGATCTGGCGTGGAACGAGGTAGCGACGGGCAATGTGCTTCTTCTCTTCCTGTGTGTAGCCGGCCAGTTCGATCGTCTCCATCCGGTCCTGCAGCGGGCCAGGGATCGTGTCGAGGATGTTGGCGGTAGCGATGAAAAGCACCTCGGAGAGGTCGAACTCGAGGTCGAGGTAGTGGTCGCGGAAGGAATCATTCTGGGCCGGATCGAGCACCTCGAGCATCGCCGAGGCCGGATCGCCACGGAAGTCGGCGCCCATCTTGTCGATCTCGTCGATCATGAAGACGGGGTTGCGCGAGCCGGCGTCGCGCAGGGCACGGACGATCGCGCCGGGAAGGGCACCAATGTAGGTGCGGCGGTGGCCGCGGATCTCGGCCTCGTCGCGGACACCGCCAACTGAGATCCGCTCGAACTCGCGGCCGAGGGCTTTAGCGATCGAGCGGCCGAGGCTGGTCTTGCCAACGCCGGGGGGCCCGACGAAGCAGAGGATCGGTCCGGGCGAGTCCGATTTCAGCTTGCGCACCGCCAGGTACTCGAGGATCCGGTCCTTGACTTTCTCGAGGTCGTAGTGATCGGCGTCGAGCACCTCGCGGGCATGGGCGATGTCGAGGTTGTCCTCGCTCTCGGCCGCCCAGGGCAGCTCGACCAGCCACTCGAGGTAGGTGCGGATAACGCCGTGCTCGGCTGCCGCCGGCGGCAGCTTCTCCAACCGCGAAAGCTCGCGGTCGGCGGCCTTCTGGGCATGCTCGGGAAGTTTCGCCGCCTCGATTTTCTCGCGCAGTTCGTTGACTTCGGCCTGCTGCTCGTCGCCCTCGCCGAGCTCGTCCTGGATCGCTTTCATCTGCTGGCGCAGGAAGAACTCGCGCTGTCCCTTGTCGATCTCGGACTCCACCTGGGACTGGATCTGGCTGCCGAGCTGGACGACCTCGAGCTCACGGGTGAGGATCTGCGAGAGGTGGCGCAGGCGAGCCACCACCTCCAGCTCCTCCAGTAGCCGCTGCTTCTCCTCGGTCGAGATGCGCAGGGCGCCGGCGATCAAGTGCGCCAAGGCAGACGGGTCGTCGAGGTTGGCGACCGCCATCTGCAGCTCCTCGGGCAGGTAGGGAATCTGCTCGATGATCTGGGAGAAGGTGCGCTGGACGTTGCGGGTCAAGGCCTCCAACTCCGGGCCGTCCTCGATCGCGTCGGGGAGCTCGGCGATCCGCGCCACGAGATAGGGCTGCTCGGCGACGTAGGGGCCGAGGCGAACTCGCTGGGCGCCCTGGACGAGGACGCGCAGAGTGCCGTCGGGGACCTTGAGCATGCGGGCGACGACGCCAACGACGCCTACCTCGAAGAGATCCTCGGGTCCGGGCTCCTCGTTCTCCGGATCGCGGGCGGCAACCATCGCCAGCATTCGGTTGGCGCCGAGCACGTCGTCGACCAGCTTGATCGAGCGTTCCTGGCCGACGGCGAGCGGGGTCAGGGTCTCGGGAAAGGTGACCGTCTCGCGCAGGGGCAGGACGGGCAGTGCGTCGGGCAACGGCTCACTGGCGCGGATGGCGTTCTCGGCGTCGAGCGAGTCGACCACCTCGAGCACCGGGCTGCCCTCCATCAATGCCGCCTCCCGCGAGTCGGCACTAATCCCTCCCGATCGGGACCCGGCGGGTGGTCTCGGTCGGATCGCGCAAGGGCAGCTCAATCCGCAACACCCCGTCCTCGTAAGTGGCCTTGGCGCGCTCCGCATCGACGTCGACCTGCAGCTCGACCACGCGCCGAAACGGCCCCGAGGGAATCTCGACCTGCTGGTAGACCCGCCCCTCGGTCTCCTGCACCGGCCGCTCGCCGACGATCGCCAGCTGTCGCCCGCTCACCTCGATCCCGACGTCCGAGAGCTCCACCCCTGCCAGATCGACCTTGACCACGGCTTGCTGCGGTTCGCCGCAGTAATAGACATCGACGTTGGGGGTGAACCCCCGGCTGCGCTTGCTGACGTAGGTAGTCCGCGCCCACGCGTAGAGATCCCGCTCCGGCATGGTCAAAACATAGCCAGACCGCTGCTCGCGGGTCCTGGCGCTCAGGCCGTTTGGGTGGCCCAGCGGGGTGGCCGCATCAGCAGGACCGGTTGGCGCGGCGGCACCAGGCCCTCGGGCCGGTTGGGCCGGAAGGTCGTGCACGGCTCCTCCAGCTCTAGCGAGCAGAGCAGGTTCTTGCGGAAATAACAGTCGTCGCAGGTCGGCGGCTTTGGCTTGCGGGGCACGGCGCGCATACTGCCACCGCCGCGCGTCTTTCGTGACTGGCATTCCCGCAAAGCGCAACGTCTTTGACACAGTCTCGTCACATCTTCCCCGCGTCTTGCGGAAGCCGGGAGCGGCCGTCGCTACCATTGCCGCTGGATGGACTCCTCCAGCCGGACCGACAAGCTCTCCGCCTCTCCCCAGCTGTTCGAGAGCGACTTCCTCAACTTTTTCTCGCGGGTTCATCCCGCGGTCCCGGCGATCGTCTTCGTGCCGGTGGTGATCGCGGTCGAGTGGCTCGGCGCCAGCGGCGGCTACGCTGCCTGGCAGCTGCTCGGGCTCAGCCTCGGCGGGGTCGGCATCTGGACCCTGACCGAGTACTGGCTGCACCGGCTCGTCTTCCACTGGGAGCCCGACAACGCCTTTGGTCGCCGCATGCACTTCATCATCCACGGCATCCACCACGACCACCCCAACGACAAGCTGCGCTTGGTGATGCCGCCGGCGGTGGCGATTCCCCTCGCCGCCCTCTTCTTCTTCGCCTTCACCCTGCTCTTCGGCACACCAGCGGCCTACCCGCTCTTCGGCGGCTTCATCGCCGGCTATCTCTTTTACGATTACACGCACTACTACGTGCACCACTTCGTGCCTAAATCGGAGTTCGGCAAGCGCCTGCGCGAGCAGCACATGCGCCACCATTTCCAGGATCACCGCTTCGGCTACGGCGTCTCCTCGCCAATCTGGGACGTTGTCTTCCGCACCCTGCCGCGCCGTCGGCGAAGCAACTAGCGCAGTGCTATCTCGAGCTCGAAGCGAGCATCGGGGTCATCGGACGTAGGCGAGTGCCGGCTCGCGCATCCGCTCGCGTGCCTTCACGGTGAGCGAATCGAGCGGCCTGGAGCGTCAATTCGGTGTGCCACGATTTCGGTACGCGCCGGTTTGACACCGATGACCGTTCGACCAATGTCTTCTGGCTGGTGCGATGGAGAAGCTTGGGCTTGCCCGGAATGTGGTGCATATCTCACCTGAGCGCCAAGCTCAGTGCACCGCCTGATTGGCATCCCACTCTGAAAACCTTCATCCAAATGGCCAGAGTGACATGTCGCAGTTTGACTATATGAATAGTCACTGTCACTGTCACTGTGCCACACTCCGGGAACTGACGACCCCGGAGGCAATAAGTCTCACTGGGATGAAAGGAAGGAAATGCCTAGCACCAGCAACGTACTCGACGAGGCTCTGAACCTGGTCAAGAAGCGGCTTGCCGAGCTTGATGAGGAGCGCCAGCGTCTTGAGCGCGCCCTCGCAGAGCTTGGTGGCACCGTTACGAGCACCGTCGCCCCCCGCCGCCCAGGTCGACCCCCGGGCTCCGGAAAACGTGGTCCTGGTCGCCCCCGCAAAACTGCATCCGCAGCTGCCCCCGCACCTGCGTCTGCCTCGACATCAACCGCTGCTCCTCGTCGTCGGCGTCGCCGCCGCGGTGGCACGCGTGCCGATCAGGCAGTCGCCCTGGTCGAGCAGAACCCCGGCATCTCCGCCTCGGAGATCGCCAAGCAGATGAAAATCAAACCCAACTATCTCTATCGGGTCCTTGGTGAAATGGAGAAAGAGGGTCGGGTGACGAAGAAGGGGCGCGAGTACCACCCCGCCTAACGTCAACCCTGTTGTTTCGAAAAAGCCGGCCCCCTCAAGGGCCGGCTTTTTCTTTGCCTTCTTAGGTCGGCTTAGACCAAGCCCAGCTTGGCGACGGCGTCGCGCTCCTCGCGCAGCTCGGCGGCGCTGGCGTCAATGCGTGCGCGGGAGAACTCCGGCACCTCGGCACCCTCGACGATCGACCACTCCCCCCCGCTGCACTGACAGGGAAAGCCGGCAACGATTCCCTCCGCGACTCCGTAGGAGCCATCGGCGGGTACGCCCATCGAGACCCAGTCACCGTCCGGCGTGCCGAGCACCCAGTCGTGCACGTGATCGATCGCGGCATTTGCCGCCGAGGCGGCACTGGAAGCGCCGCGCGCCTCGATGATCGCGGCGCCGCGTTTGGCCACCCGCGGGATGAACTCATCGGCGATCCAGGCCTGATCGTCAACCGCGTCCCAAGCACTCTCCCCACTGACCCGAGCGTTAACCAGATCCGGATACTGAGTGGTCGAGTGATTGCCCCAGACCGTCATCTTGGTGACGTCGGGAATCTGCTTGCCGAGCTTGCTAGCCAGTTGCGCGATAGCCCGATTGTGGTCGAGGCGCATCATCGCGGTGAAGCGCTCGCGGGGAACCCCATCCGCGTTGGACATTGCGATCAGGCAGTTGGTGTTGGCCGGGTTGCCTACCACCAGCACCCGTACGTCCTCGGCGGCGCCGGCGGCGATCGCTTCGCCCTGCGGCTTGAAGATCCCACCGTTGGCCTCGAGCAGGTCCGAGCGCTCCATGCCGGGACCGCGCGGCCGTGCCCCAACCAAGAGGCCGACGTTACAACCGTCGAACGCCTGCTTGGGGTCGTCGAAGATGTCGATGCGCTGCAGCAGCGGGAAGGCGCAATCGTCGAGCTCCATCGCGGTGCCCTCGGCCGCTTTGACCGCATCGGGTATCTCGAGCAGGCTGAGCTCGATCGGGGTGTCGGGACCGAGCATCTGACCGCTGGCGATACGAAACAGCAGCGCATAGCCGATCTGCCCAGCGGCGCCGGTAACGGTGACTTTCACAGGGGTGCTCACGGAATCTCTATCTCCTGGATTGTAGTTTTCGAAGAGCTATGCCATCGCCCGCTGCAGGCCCTCATCTATCGAGGCGAGGAACTCCTGCGTGGTCTGGAACTCCTGGTCGGGACCGATCAGGAGGGCGAGATCTTTCGTCATCCGGCCCGCTTCCACCGTTTCCACACAGACGCGCTCCAGCGTCTCGGCAAAGTGGGAAACCTCAGGTGTCTTGTCAAGGCGCCCGCGAGCGGCGAGGCCGCGCGTCCAGGCAAAGATTGAGGCGATCGGGTTGGTAGAGGTCGGCTTGCCCTGCTGATGCTGGCGATAGTGGCGAGTTACCGTGCCGTGCGCCGCCTCGGCCTCGACCGTCTTGCCATCGGGGCTCATCAGCACACTTGTCATTAGGCCGAGCGAACCGAACCCCTGGGCGACGGTGTCGGACTGCACGTCGCCGTCGTAGTTCTTGCAGGCCCAGACGTAGCCGCCCTCCCACTTCATCGCCGCCGCCACCATGTCGTCGATCAGGCGGTGTTCGTAGGTGATTCCGGCGGCCTCGAAGTCGGTCCTGAACTCGTTCTCGTAGACCTCGGCGAAGAGGTCCTTGAAGCGACCGTCGTAGCGCTTCAGGATCGTGTTCTTGGTCGAGAGGTAGACCGGGTAGCCGCGGTTCAAGCCGTAACGCATCGACGCTCGCGCAAAGTCGCGAATCGAGTCGTCGAGGTTGTACATCGCCATCGCGATACCCGGGCCGGGGAAGTCATAGACATCGAGCTCGACCGGCTCCGACCCGTCCTTGGGGGTGTAGGTAAGCGTCAGCGTGCCCTCACCTGGCACGACCATGTCGGTGGCGCGGTACTGGTCACCAAAAGCGTGGCGGCCGATCACTATCGGCTTGGTCCAGCCGGGCACGAGCCTGGGCACATTGGAGATCACGATCGGCTCGCGGAAAATGACGCCGCCGAGGATGTTGCGGATCGTCCCGTTGGGCGAGCGGTACATATCCGCCAGGCCGAACTCCTCGACCCGCGCCTCGTCAGGGGTGATCGTTGCGCACTTGACGCCGACGCCGTGCTGCTTGATCGCCTTCGCTGCATCAATGGTGATCTGGTCGCGACTCGCGTCGCGGCTCTCGATCCCGAGATCGAAGTAGATCAGCTCGAGATCGAGGTAGGGCAGGATCAGCTGCTCCTTGATGAAGGCCCAGATGATTCGGGTCATCTCGTCGCCGTCGAGCTCGACGATCGGGTTCTTGACTGAGATTTTCTCCATGCGGGTCGGCGATGCTATCGATGGGCTGGCACAATCAGAGTCGATGGCCACCGTCGAGCGTCGAACCTCCTCTACCCACGAGGTCTTCAACCAAGCACCGCCGCTGGAGGATTACAACCCCTTCGACGCCGACCGAGCGCTGAGCGAGGCGATGCGCCGCGAGGGCGCCGAGTGGGCCGAGGGTCGCGCCCGCGAGCTGGGGGCGATCTGCGGCTCCCATCAGACGATCCGCTGGGGCTACGAGGCCAACGAGCGCAAGCCCGAGCTGCGCACCCACGACCGCTACGGCAACCGCATCGACGAGGTCGAGTTCGACACTTCCTGGCACGAGCTGATGCGGATCGGCGTTGGCAACGGCCTGCACGCAATGCCCTGGCGCGAACCGGGGCCCGGCGCCCACGTTGCCCGCGCGGCGACCTTCATGCTGCTGATGCAGGCCGAGAGCGGCGTCGGCTGTCCGATCTCGATGACCTACTCGGCGATCCCGGCGCTGCGCAAGCAGCCCGAGCTCGCCGCAGAGTGGGAGGAGCGTTTCCTCTCGCTTGACTACGACGAGCGCTCGATGCCCGCCAAGCGCAAGAGCGGTGCCCTCTGCGGCATGGCGATGACCGAGAAGCAGGGCGGCTCCGACGTGCGGGCCAACACCACGACGGCGACGCCGTTGAACGGTGGCGGTCCCGGCGCCGAGTATGAGATCGTCGGCCACAAGTGGTTCTGCTCGGCGCCGATGTGCGATGCCTTCCTCGTCCTCGCCCAGACCGAGTCGGGGATCTCCTGCTTCCTAATGCCGCGCTGGACCCCCGACGGCGAGCGCAACGCCTTCCACATTCAGCGGCTCAAGGACAAGCTCGGCAACCGCTCCAACGCCTCCAGCGAGGTCGAGTTCCGCGGCGCCTGGGCGCGCATGATCGGCGAGGAGGGCCGCGGCGTGCCGACGATCATCGAGATGGTCAACCACACCCGGCTCGACTGCGTGATCGGCGGCGCCACCGGCTACCGCGCGGGAGTCGTACAGGCGCTCAACCACGCCGCGCACCGCTCCGCCTTCGGCGCCGAGCTGATCGAGCAACCGCTGATGCAAAACGTGCTCGCCGACCTCGCGGTCGAATCGGAGGCCGCCACGGTGGCGGCGATGCGCCTCGCCCGCTCTTACGACGAGGTCGCGGCCGGCGACGATGAGGCAACCGAGTTCCGCCGCCTCGCCAATCCCGTCCTCAAGTACTGGCTCTGCAAGCGCGCTCCCTCCCACGCGGTCGAGTGCCTGGAGTGCCTCGGCGGCAACGGCTACGTCGAGGACTCGGGAATGCCGCGCCTCTACCGCGAGGCCCCACTCGCCTCAATCTGGGAGGGCTCCGGCAACGTCCAGTGCCTCGACGTGCTGCGCGCAATGGTCAAGAACCCTGCCTCAGTAGACGCCTTCTTCGCCGAGGTACTAGAGGGAGCAGGAGCGGAACCAAAGCTCGACGCCTACGTCTCCTCCCTACGCAACGAGATCCCCGGCGACATAGAGACCATCCAGCACCGGGCCCGCCGCATCGTCGAGAAGATGGCCCTTGCCCTACAAGCTTCCCTCCTGGTCCGCTACGGCGACCCCGCAGTGGCCGATGCCTTCTGCGCCTCCCGCCTCTCCGGCGACTGGGGCTACGCCTTCGGCACGCTCCCCGCCGGTACGGACTTCAGTCGCATCATCGAGCGCCACCGGCCGGCTTAGCGGCGTCGCGCAACGCTCGTCCTACCTGCTCCGCGGTAATCACGCCTGAGAGACGGCCGTCGATGTCGACTGCCATCACGGCACCGAAGCGGCGCAGAGCGCGGTTGGCCAGCAGCGAGTCGAGCGGCGCGTCGTCGCGGACCTGAAAGGTGCCGTCGTCGCGCTCGAGCAGGTCGGAGACGTGGAAGCTGGCGCGGGAAGTCTCGGGCACCTCGTCGGCTTTGTCGCGGACCACCAGGCCGAGGAACTTGTAGGCCGCGTCGACCACCGGGAACCAGGGCCAGCGGTAGCGCAGGAAGTACTCGTCCAATGCCTGCTCGACGCTGATCTCACCCGGGATCGCCACCGGTTCGCGGTCCATCACGTCGGCGACGGAGAGGTTGCTGATTTTGCCGGTGACCGCGGTCTGCATCGAGGCGGCGCGGGCGGAGCCGTTGATCACCATCCCGATCAGCGCCAACCAGATGCCGCCGAAAGCGTCGCCGCTGGCAATCAACAGGAGACCGCCACCGATAAAGATGTAGCCGAAGACGCGTCCGAGGTTGGCGGCGAAGCGGGTCGCCGAGTTGCGATCCCCCGTCTTCCACCAGGCGATCGCCCGCACCACCCTGCCGCCGTCCATCGGAAATGCGGGCAGCAGGTTGAAGACGAGGACCAGGAGGTTGATCGTCGCCAGCCAGCCGATCATCGCCCAGAACCCGGAAACGCCGCTGCTGCTTTCGACCAGCGCCGAGCGGCGGAACTCCTCCCAGCCGACCGCGGCCAGGCCGAACCCGGTCAGCACGACGACGATCGCCAAGGTCACCAGTGGTCCCGCTATCGCCACCTTGAACTCGGTCGAGGGGCTGTCGGACTCGCGGTCCATCCGCGCCATTCCGCCGAAGATCCAGAGCTGGATGCTGGAGATGCCAATCCCGTTGCGCAGGGCGGCGAAGGCGTGGCCGAGCTCGTGCAGCAGCACCGAGGCGAAGAAGAGGAGTGAGCTGGCCACGGCGAGGGCGAAGGGCGTCGATGCCGAGCTGCTCTCTCCCAGCACCCGGCCGTAGAAGTCCGAGAGCCAGAAGATCATCAGGAAGAGGACGATGAACCAGGACCAGTCGACCGCGATGCGGATTCCGCGGACGTGGAACAGGGTTATTGGGCGGCCGCCGAGCATGCGTCAATCGTACGCGGCCGTCCCGGTGGGGGTTTCACTTAACTTTTTCGGTGGAGAGTTACCGGCTGGCGCCTCGAGGAATTGCCGAAAAAGTACAAGACGTTCCACCCCCACCGGGACGGCCGCGTATAAGTTCGCAACGATGCAGGTAGACCAAGGCCAACTCCGCGGCTGGCTCGAGGAGCTTGAGCAGATCTATCGTCCCTCTGCTTCCGAAGGCGAGCGCCGCGCCGCTGAGTGGATCGTTGAGCGCTTCGCCGAGCTCGGGGCCGAGGCTCGGATCGAGGCGGAGCCGGCGCACGGTACTTATTGGTGGCCGCTTGGGATCGGCGCCGCGCTGGGCGCACTGGGCGGGTTCGCCGCGCTGCGGGGGCGCCGCTTGCTTGGCACGGTGCTTGGCGCGATCGGCGCCGTTGGGATCGCTGACGACTTCCCCCCGGGACAGCGCCGCCTGCGCAAGCCGCTGCGAACGCGGACGACCTACAACGTTGTCTGCGAACTGGGGCCCGCCGACGCTGAGCGGACGATGGTCGTCGTCGCCCACCACGACGCCGCCCACTCCGGGCTGATCTTCCACCCCGCCCTGCCCAAGCTCGCCGACCGGCTCGGCCTGATCGAGGGCGCCGACACCAGTCCACCGCTGATGGCGCCGGTGATCGGCGGACCGATCCTCGCCGCGCTCGGCGCTCTTACCGGTCGCCACCTGCTCGCCAAGATCGGCATCTTCCTCGGCCTCGGCTCGGCGGCGGCGATGGCCGACATCGGCATGCGCAAGACCGTGCCCGGAGCCAACGACAACGGCACCGCCGTCGTCGCCCAGCTAGCGCTCGCCCAACGGCTGGTCGAGGAGCCGCCGCGGGACCTGCGCGTGATCCTGCTCTCGGCCGGCGCCGAGGAGTCCTTCAGCGAGGGGATCAAGGCCTTCGGCGAGCGCCACTTCGGGCAGCTGCCGCGCGAGAGCACCTTCTTCCTCGCGGTCGACTCGATCGGCTCCCCCCACCTGCTGGTGCTGCGCGGCGAGGGCTTCCTCAAGATGCGCGAGTACCCGCGCCGGGCGCTCGACCTGATGGACGGGCTCGCCGAGGAGCTCGGCATCTGGCTCTACCCCAACCTGCGGCTGCACAACGGCACCGATGGCCTCGAGCCGCTGGCGGCCGGCTACGAGACCGCTTCGCTGTGCGGCTGCACCGAGCTCAAGAACCCGGCGAATTACCACTGGCCCAACGATCTCGCCGAGAACGTCGACTTCAGCAGCGTCGCCGATGGAGTTCGCCTGATTGAGGCGGCGGCGCGGCGCCTCGACGCCCGCTGGCTCTAGCCGGCCTGCGCAGGTGCAACGCGTAGCGGCTCTGCAGCAACCGCAACGCGTTGCACCTCATCGAAATCCGACTGCGGTGTCGGATTTACGCTCTATAGAGTCCGCGCTCGTGCCTACTCATGACGTACTGGTGATCGGCGCCGGCCTCGCCGGCCAGCGAGCAGCGTTGGCAGCGGCGGAGGAGGGCGTCTCGGTTGGAATCGTCAGCAAGGTCCACCCCGTGCGCTCGCACTCCAATGCGGCCCAGGGCGGGATCAACGCGGCGCTCAACCCCGGCGACTCCTGGGAGTCGCACGCCTTCGACACGATCAAGGGCTCCGACTACCTGAGCGACCAGGACGCGGTCGAGATCATGTGCCGCGAGGCGCCTGAGGAGATCCTCCACCTCGAGCACCTCGGCGTCACCTTCCACCGCAACGAGGAGGGCAAGCTCGGCACCCGCGCCTTCGGCGGCGCCTCCGCCGCCCGCACTTACTACGTCGCCGACATCACCGGCCAGGCGATCATGCACGTGCTCTACGAGCAGCTGATGAAGCACTCCGACTCGGTCACCCGCTACGAGGAGTGGTTCAGCACGGCGCTGGCGATGGACGAGCAGGGCGAGTGCTGCGGGGTCGTCACCCGCAACATCGCCGACGGCTCGATGCAGCTCTTCCGCGCCAAGTCGGTGATCCTCGCCTGCGGCGGCAACGGCCAGGTCTGGAAGCCGACCACCAACGCGCTGATCTGCACCGGCGACGGGATCGCGATGGCCTACCGGGTCGGCGCCAAGCTGATGGACATGGAGATGATCCAGTACCACCCGACGACGCTGGCGGGCAAGGGCTTCCTGATCACCGAGGGTGCCCGCGGCGAGGGCGCCCACCTGCTCAACGCCAAGGGCGAACGCTTCATGGAGCGCTACGCGCCGAACAAGATGGAGCTGGCCTCGCGCGACGTCGTCTCCCGCGCCGAGCAGACCGAGATCAACGAGGGCCGCGGCTTCCCCGACGGCACCGTCGCCCTCGACATCACCGTGGTGCCGAAAAAGCGCGTGCACGAGGCGCTGCGCGAGATCGTCCTCGTTGGCCAGGACTTCGCCGGCGTCGACATCACCCGCGAACCGATCCACATCAAGCCCGGCAACCACTACACGATGGGCGGCGTCAAGACCGACGTCGACGGGCGCACCGACATCCCCGGCCTCTACTCGGCCGGCGAGACCGCCTGCGTCTCGGTCCACGGCGGCAACCGGCTCGGCGCCAACTCGCTGCTCGACACGCTGATCTTCGGCCGGCGCTCCGGCGCCGACGCGGCGGCGCGCGCGAAGCGGATCGAGGGCTCAAGGCCCTCGAAAGCGGTGCTCGAGGCCGAGGAGGCGACGATCGCCGCGATCTCCGCCCGCGAGAAGGGCTCCGGCCGCCGCATCTCCGAGATCAAGCTCGACCTCGGCACGGCGATGGACAAGGACGTCTCGGTCTTTCGCGACGAGGCCGGGATCCAGCAGGCGCTGGAGACCGTGCGCCGGCTCAAGGAGGAGGCCAAGACCGCCTACATCGACGACCGCGGCTCGATCTTCAACCAGGACATCCTCGGTGCGATCGAGCTCGGCTACATGATCGACAACGCCGAGTGCACCTGCCTCGCCGCGCTCGAGCGCAAGGAGAGCCGCGGCGCCCAGTACAGGACCGACTTCCCCGAGCGCAACGACGAGGAGTGGCTCAAGCACATCGACCTGCAGCTGGGGGCCGACGGGCCGGAGATCTCATACTCAGAGGTGACCATCACCAAGTGGGAACCGCAAGAGAGGACTTACTGATGGCCGAGTACACGCTGAAGGTCCGCCGTTACCAGCCCGAGAGTGGCGAGGGCGCCTACTGGGAGGAGTTCAAGGTTGAGCTCGATCCCTCGCTCTCGGTCCTCGACGGCCTGCTGCAGGCCAAGGACCGCGACGACGGCTCGCTCTCGGTGCGCTGCTCCTGCCGCGCCGCGATCTGCGGCTCCTGCGGGATGAAGATCAACGGCCAGTCCGGTCTCGGCTGCAAGACCCAGGTCGGCGAGGCGCAGGAGCTGGCCGAGAAGAGGGCCAGCGTCAGCCCCGATGCCAACGGCGAGACCCCCCCGATCGTGATCGAGCCGATGGGCAACATGCCAGTGATCAAGGACCTCGTCACCGACATGGAGTCGACCCACTGGACCAAGATCCGCCGCGTCACCCCCTGGCTGCTGCCTCACGGCGAGGCGCCCGAGCGCGAGTACGTGGTCGAGCCCGAGTCGATGATCGACATCACCCAGTCGATGGCCTGCATCCAGTGCGGCGCCTGCGTCTCCTCCTGCCTCTCGATGGAGGCCGACCCCGACTTCATCGGCCCGGCGGCGCTGGCCAAGGCCTACCGCTTCGTCGGTGACCCGCGCGACGCCGAGACCAAGGAGCGCCTGCACGACCTGGCGCACGACCCGCACGGGATCTACGACTGCACCCACTGCTTCAGCTGCATCGACGCCTGCCCCAAGGGCGTGGCACCGATGGACCAGATCATGCGCCTGCGCCGCAAAGCCGGTGAGGAGGGGATCGACGATCCCAACCACGGCCATAACCACGAGGCGGCCTTCGTCAAGATCATCGAGAAGAAGGGGACCCTGGACGAGGGCCTGCTGCTGCAGGAGTCCTTCGCGCCCGGCGTCAAAGGCAAGCTGAAACCGAGCAAAGCGGCGATCAAAGAACTGCTCGGCTCGATCCCGACCGTGCTGCGCGCGATCAAGACCGGCAAGGGCCGCACGCTCTCAAAGCTGGTCCCCGGCATCCACCCGAAGCTACCCGGCAACGCTCAGGACGAGGTTAAGGCGATCTACCAGCACGCCGAGGAGCACCGCGAGGAATTCAATATCTACATCAAGGGCGAGGACGAGGACTTCGTCGAACCCGAGCCCGATGAGATGACGGACGAGGCCTTTACGGCGGAGGCGGCATCAGCCGCGGATACGAAGGGAGAGTCGTGATGAGCGACGGCCAGATCAAGGTCGCCTACTGGCCCGGCTGCGTCTCGCGCGGCTTCACCAGCGAGCTGCACGGGTCGATGGCCTTCGTCGCCGAGAAGCTCGGCATCGAGCTGGTCGAACTCGACCGCGCCAACTGCTGCGGCGCCGGCGTGATCGCCGAGCACAATCAAGAGCTCGCCGACACCCTCAACGCCCGCACTTTCGCCCTCGCCCAGCAAACCGGGCTGGCGATGATGAACATCTGCTCGACCTGCCAGGGCGCCCAGTCGGAGTGCCAGCAACGGCTCGACGCCGACTCCTCCTACCGCGCCCACATCAACGAGGTGCTGAGCGGCCAGGGCCTCGCCTACGAGAAGGACAAGGACGGCTTCACCAACAAGAACTTCCTCTGGCTGCTGGTCGAGGACTACGGTCTCAACAAGCTCGCCGAGCAGGTCAAGCGGCCGCTCTCCGGCCTCCGCGTCGGCCCCTTCTACGGCTGCTACGTCGTCCGCCCCAAGGAGCGGCTCGGCTACGACGAGTTCCCCGATCGGGACATCTACCTGGAGAAGGTGATCGAGGCGCTCGGCGGCCAGGTGGTCGAGTACGACGGCGCCCGCAAGTGCTGCGGCTTCCCGGTAATCACGATGAACCGCGACACCTCGCTGCGCCAGGCCGGCACTCACGTCGGCGACGCAATCGACGCCGGCGCCGACTGCCTCGTCACCCCCTGCCCGCTCTGCCACCTCAACCTCGACATGCAGCAGCCCGAGGCAGCAAAGGTCGTCAACCGCGACCTCGGCCTCGCCGTCCTGCACCTCCCCCAGCTGGTTGGCCTGGCGCTCGGCGCCGAGCCGAAGCAGCTCGGGATGAGCAAGCACATCGCCTCGGCCGGGTGGGTCGAGGAGCGGCTTGCTGCGGTTCCTGCCTAACTACTGACCCAAGCGTGGTGGGCGAGTCCGTGAGGGTCTGCGGACAGCGCTTCGCGCTTGAGTGTCCGCAGACCCTCACGGACTCGCCCTCTCCCGATTTGAAGGCGGGTCAAGCGCAAACGCATCTTGGGCTTCGAGCCCACTGGCTCTCGGATCTCAGAGCCCTTAGGGATTTGGGCACACTCAGTGGCCTGAGTGCGTGGCGCTGATCACGACCACAGCGATTGAGAGGACTACCATCACGGCAGTGAGGAACCGGAGCATGAGGTCTCGGCGTTCCCATTCCTTGCGCTCGAGACGATCGATGCGGTTCTCTAGCCGGTCGACTCTGGCTGTCTCCCAGGACTCCATGCAGCGCTTAGTCTAGCAGACAAAACACTTCAGTGAGAGCGCTGGAGCGTTCTCGCTCAGCCGGGCCGGTCGAGGCCGACGCGGCGGGCCAGCCACTGAGCTCCTACGGTGTCGGTCAGGCCGTGGGCGGCTATCGAGGCGATGATTGCTATCGAGGCGACGTCGAAGATCAGGTTGGCTTCGCCGACGTCGGACTTGAGCACGAAGAGGGCGAAGAGCATTGAGGCGACGCCCTTGGGGCCGAACCAGGACATGAAGAGCTTCTGGGGGCGCGGGATGCCGGTTTTGACGAAGGAGAGCATCACTGCCAAGGGGCGGGCGACGAGCAGGGCGAAGACGACGAAGAGGATCAGCGGCGGGATGCTGTGGTGGAAGCCGGTGGCGACGATCAGGGCGCCGAAGGCGAAGAAGGTGAGGACCTGCAGGATCGCGCTGGTGTTCTCGGCGAACTCGACGAAGCCCTCGGGCACCTCTCTCTCGCTCGCCGCCATCGCGATGCCGCAGACAAAGGCCGCGATCAACCCGTTGCCGATCGTCACTTCGGCGAGGCCGAAGGCGAAGAGGGCGATGCCGACCGCGTAGATCCCCTCGTAGCGGGCGGTGAGGCCGCCGCCAGGAAGGTGGTGATGAAGGCGCCCGCCAAGCGTCCCGAGTCCGATGCCGACGGCGGCACCGAAAAGCGCCTCGCCGACCAGCTTCGCCGCTTCGCCTCCCGGGTCGCCGCCGGGGCCGGCGAGGACGAGGAAGAAGAGGACGAAGGGCAGGGCGAGGCCGTCGTTGAGCCCGGACTCGAGGTTGAGTGTGTGGCGGACGGAAGCCGGCACGATTCGCGAGGTGACGACCGCCGAGGTGACCACCGGATCGGTCGGCGAGAGCACGGCCGCGAGCAGCAGCGCCTCGGCCCAGCTGAGGTCGGGGAAGAGCGCCTTGGCGGCCAGCCCGAGCAGCACCATCGTGATCGGCATCGCGATCACCAGCGCTCGCGCCACCGGGCTCCAGTGGCGGCGCAGCAGCTCGCGCTCGACGAACATCCCGTCGGAGAAGAGGGTGAGAATCAACGCCAGCTCGACCAGCTCGACGATCGACTCGGATTTGGCGTCGACATCGACGACGCCAAGAGCGGCGAGCAGGATCCCCAGCGCTACCGACAGCACCGAGGCCGAAAGCACAGTGCCCTTCATCACCCCAGAGAGGGCCGCGACCAAGGTCAACAGCCCGCCGAAGATCAGAACCGCGTCGCCGAAGCTGATTCCCATCAGAGCTGGAACCTAGACCAGGCCAACCGGCCAGGCGCTGAGCCGCTCACCAAAAGTCACCGCTCGCTCGCCCATGTAGAGCACAACTCCGCGGACGAACCGCTCTCCGAGGCTCTGCTCGAGGCGCTCAAATCGCCTGAAGTCACGCGCGTCGACGCTGCGTGCGCCCTTCACCTCGATCCCAACCACCCGGCCGTCGGCAGCTTCGACCAAGAAGTCGACCTCCGTGCCCTTTGTGGTCCGGTAGTGCATGACGTCACTCCCGCCACCCGCCACGCCGACGCCCTTGACCAGCTCCATCCCCACATAGCTCTCGAGCACCAAACCGCGCAGTGTGTCGTCCTCGAGCAGCCGGCCGCGATCGACGCGGAGCAATTGGCAAAGCAAGCCAACATCGCTGACCAACAGCTTCGGAGCCTTGACCAGCCGCGGTCCAAGACTGCTGTGCCAGGCCCCAAGCCGACGCAGCAGGAAGACTCGAGCCAGCAGCGCCACGTATCGATCGATCGAGCTGTTCGGGATTCCGAGATCCTGACTCAAGCCGCTCTTGTTAAGCGGACCTCGGGTGCGCAACGCGATTGCGCTCAGCAGAGCCGGGAGCTGCTCCAGGCGCTCAATGTCTGCCATCCCCCGGATATCGCGCTCGAGGAGCGTGTTCAGGTAGCTCGAGAACCATTGGCTCCGCCGCTCGCTGTCCTTCCGCGCTACCGCCTCCGGATAACCGCCGGCGAGGAGGCGAGAAACCAGCTTCTCCACGCTCAGCTCCCGGGCCGGCGGCCGTGGCTGGTCGGCGAAAAGCAGGTCGACGATTCCGCTCCCGGGCCTTCCCTCGATCTCGGCGGTTGAGAATGGCCAGAGCGTCAGGACCTCCATTCGCCCGGCGAGAGCCTCGGCGACCGAAGGCACGAAGAGCACGTTCGCCGAGCCGGTAAGGAGAAAGCGCCCCGGGCGCCGGTCCCGATCTACGGCAGCCTTGATCGGCAGGAGGAGCTCGGGGGCTCGCTGGATCTCGTCGAAAACCACCGGGCCGGCGAAGCGCTCAACGAAGGCAACCGGATCGTTGCGCGCCCCTGCCAACTCGGTTGGATCATCCAGCGTGACGTACTCCGCCGAATGGCCCCGCCCGGCAAGGCTCGTCACAAGCGTGCTCTTCCCGGTCTGGCGTCCGCCGATCAAGGTCACGACCGGCGTGTCGGCAAGCGCCGCCAGCAATCGGCCCGTGAGGGCACGCTCAATCATGGAGAGAATTTACCACGATGTGGGGAAATATTCCCCACGATGTGGGGAAATCTACCCCAGCAAGTTCCGCTCGATCAACAGCTCGGCGACTTGGACCGCGTTGGTTGCGGCGCCCTTGCGCAGGTTGTCGCCTGCCACCCAGAGGTTGAGGGTGCGCTCCTGGCCGGGGTCGCGCCGGATGCGGCCGACGAGGACGTCGTCTTGGCCGGCGGCGTCGATCGCCATCGGGTAGATGCCGGCGGCAGGGTCGTCGACGACGATCACTCCGGGAGCCTCCGCGAGCAGGGCGCGGCAATCTTCGGGCGAGAGGTCCTCGCGGGTGCGCACGTTGACTGACTCCGAGTGGCCGCTGACCACCGGCACGCGGGCACAGGTGGCCGAGATCGCAACCTCGTCGCCGATCGCGAGGATCTTGCGCGTCTCCGCCATCACCTTGCGCTCCTCGGTGGTGTAGTCGTCACCCTCCTTGAAGACCTCGACCTGGGGCAGCACGTTGAAGGCGATCCGGTGCGGATAGATCTGCGGGTCGGCGGGGTCCTCGCCGGCCAGAACCGCCCGCGATTGCGACTGCAGCTCCTCGATCGCACGCTGGCCGGTGCCGGAGACGGCCTGGTAGGTGGAGACGACGAGGCGCTCGAGGCCGACCGCATGGTGGATAGGCGCCAGCGCCATCATCGCCACCATCGTCGTGCAGTTGGGATTGGCGACGATGCCCTTGTGGGCGTCGGCCGCCTCCGGGTTGACCCCGGCGACGACAAGCGGCACGTCCTCGTGCATGCGCCAGTAGCTGGTGTTGTCGACGACGACGGCGCCGGCCTCGACCAGCTTGGGAGCCCACTCGGAGCTGACCGAGCCGCCGGCCGAGGAGAGCACGACGTCAAGTCCCTGGATCGTCTCCGGGCTCAGCGGCCTGCACTCGATCTCCGAGCCATTCCAGCCGAGCTTGCGCCCGGCCGAGCGCTCGGAGGCGAAGGGAACGACCTCGGCGGCGGGAAAATCGCGTTCGGCGAGCACCGCGAGGATGGTCGAACCGACGGCGCCGGTGGCGCCCAGCACCCCCACCCGGTAGCCCCTCATGAGGAGATCGTCGGGCGGTGCTCGGCGCCTGCCGGGTCTTCGGGACGCACCGCGTCGGCGCCCAGCTCGAAGGCCTGATGCAGGACCCGCACCGCGTCGGCGACGCGGTCGGCGGAGATCACGCACGAGATCTTGATCGGCGAGGTGGAGATCATCTCGATGTTGATCTCCTCGGCGCCGAGGACCTCGAAGACCTTGGCGGCGACGCCGGGATGGGAGCGCATGCCAGCGCCGATGATCGAGACCTTGCCGATCCGGTCGTCGGTGCGGACGCCCTGGCTGACGTTGCCGAGGGCGGCGATCGCGTCGGTGGCCGCGGTCAGCTCGGAGCGATCGATCGTGAAGGAGAGGTCGGCCAGCTCATCCGGGCGGACCGGCTCGTTCTGGATGATCACGTCGACGTTGATCCCGGCCTCGGCCAGGGCATTGAAGATTTCGCCGGCGACGCCTGGCTCGTCGCGGATGCCGGTCAGGGTCACGCGCGCCTCGTCGTCGGTATGGGTCACTGCTGTTACGAAAGGTTGCTCCACGCTCTCCTGCTCCGCCTCGTCTTCGGTCACGACGAGGGTACCGGGGCCGTCATCGAAGCTGCTGCGGCAATGGATGCGGACGCCGTGGTTGCGCGCGTACTCGACCGAGCGCAGCTGCAGCACGCGGGCCCCCGAGGCCGCCATCTCCAGCGTCTCCTCGTATGAGGCGACCGTGAGCTTGCGGGCGTCGGGAACGATGCGCGGGTCGGCGCTGAAGACGCCGGCGACGTCGGTGTAGATCTCGCAGACGTCGGCGCCGAGCGCCGCCGCCAGCGCAACCGCGGTCGTGTCGGAGCCGCCGCGGCCGAGCGTGGTCACGTCCTGGCTCTCGGTCGAAACCCCCTGGAAGCCGGCGACGAGCACGATCCGGTCCTCGTCGAGCGCCTCGCGGATGCGGTCGGCGCGGACGTCGATGATCCGCGCCTTGGTGTGGGAGGAGTCGGTGACGATGCCGGCCTGCGAGCCGGTCAGCGAGATCGCCTTGTGGCCCATGTCGTGGATCGCCATCGCGCAGAGCGCGCAGGAGATCCGCTCGCCGGTGGAGAGCAGCATGTCCATCTCGCGTGAGTCGGGGCGCTCGGAGATCTCCAGCGCCTGGGCGACCAGCTCGTCGGTGGTCTTGCCCCGCGCCGAGAGCACCGCGACGGCGCGGTTGCCGGCCTCGCGGGCGGCGACGATCCGCCGTGCCGCGCGCTTGATCTGCTCGGCACCGGCCACCGACGTGCCGCCGAACTTCATCACCACGGTCTTCGAGGCGTCTCCAGTCACAGAAGGTTGAGGATAGTCGGCCCTAACGGGCCGACGTCATCGCACCGACGTCACGCCGATGGAGAACTCGTGCGCTCGCGGTCCGCTACTCGGAGCCGCCGAGGTTGCCGAGCATCGCGTGCTCGGCCATGCGGATCAGGCCGAGGGCCATGTGGGGGCGCATATCGCTGGTCCGCACGCGGACGTGGGAGCCGTGGGGTCCGACGACCTCGACGATCGTGCAGACGTCGCCGATCTGGCAGTCCTCGCCGTAGTCGGCTTCCAGCGCCTCCATCTGGGCGGTGACCACCTGGCCCATCTTGCTCTGGTCAATCGGCATCTCGTGTCCTCAGTTCTTTGCTGATTCCGCCGCCCGGAGCCTCTGGGCGGCCTTGCGTTCCTTGCGGCTGCCGAACAGCTCCATCATCGATTCGGCGAGGCTCGCCGCATCGGCGTTGTCGACGTGGTCGGCCCTCTTCTTCGCCTCTTCGTAGCAAGCCCCGTCATCCCTATCTCCAATCACGCAAACCGTTGCCACGGTCTCGGCCTTGTCGACGCGGAAGACGATGCGCCAATCTCGGTGCCCGACAGTGATCTTGCGCCAACCGACGAGATCTCGGCCAAGTGGCTCGCCGGCCTGGGAGCCTTTGGCTTCAATCTCCAAGAGCTTCTTGAAAAAGGCCTTGAGCTTGCCGCTCTCACTGTGCTTGGCGAGGTCGGCGATCGCATCGTCTATCAGCTCGACCCGCACTGACACGCGACCTAGCCTTCTTCCAGCTCGTCGCGGGTGAATCCAAAGCGATCAAGTACATCGTCGAGGGAATGCCGCCGCTCGCTTGCAGTGAGAAGGCGGGTGAGGGCGAGCGAGACATCCAAAAGGCGCTCCTCCAGCTCCTCGGTGCGTTCAAGTGCGTCGATGCTGACAATCGCGGCGACGGGCTTGCTGTTTCGCATCAGCACCCGCTTCTCCCCCTGCTCGGCTGCCTTGACGAGCGCCGAGATGCCCGCCTTGCCGGCGTCGGAAATCGACATGAGCTCTTTTGTGTCAATCAGAGGCATAGATCTACCTAGAATCCAATGTATAAAGATATAGCTAATTCCGGGTAAGAGTAGCAAATGGCCGTTACGTGGCTCACATCACACTTACCGATATATCGGAGCGATATATTGCGTCTCCGATGGAGCTGAGCCCGACCGCCTACGTGATCCTCGGCATGATCAGCCGCGAGCCGCGCTCCGGCTATGAGATCAAGGCCCTGGTCGACGAGACGACGCGGTTCTTCTGGGCGGCCAGCTACGGGCAGATCTATCCCGAGCTGAAACGGCTCTCGGAGGCCGGCCTGATCGAGGGCAACGAGGCCCCGCGCGGCGAGCGCAAGCGCACCGTCTACGCGATCACAGAGGACGGTGAGCGCGAGCTGGAGGACTGGCTGCGCCAGCCGCCGCAAACGATCGAGATGCGCGAAGAAGGGCTGCTGAAACTGTTCTTCGCCGGTGTGCTGCCGCCCGAGCAGGCCGCCGAGACGCTGCGCTCGATGCGCGAGTACCGGCGCGGCATCGCCGCCCGGCTGCGGGCGATGGAGCCGCGCGCAGAGGAAAAGCTGGAGCAGGACGACCCCTACCCGCTGATGGTTCTACAGGGGGGGATCGAGTTCAACGAGTGGTTTGCAGACTGGTGCGAGCGGATGGAGGCCCACCTCCTCGACCCCGCCGCCCGCGAAAGGAGCAACTGATGTTCGATGCACTCGCCCGCCTCGCCGACGGTAACGCCCGCCGGGTTGGCCTCTTCGCAATCGCCTTCTTTCTCCTCGCCGCGGCGCTCGGTGGCTCGGTCGCCAGCCGCCTCGACCCTTATGGCGCCGATGACCCTTCGACCGAGACGGTCGAATCGCGGGAAAAACTGCACGACGCCGGGCTGCGGATTCCGGCCGTGCTGGCGATCGTCAAGGATGCGCCGGTCGCCGCGCCGGCGACGCGGGCGCGGGTCGAGGCGCTCGAGCGCAGCGTGCGCAGGCGCCCCGACGTCAAGTCGGTCACCGGCTACTACGAGACCAACTCCCCCGTCTTCGTCTCCAAGGACGGGCGCTCGACCTACTTCGCCGTCGCGCTGAAGACGTCCGACGACAAGGTGTGGCAGGAAGCGGGCGCCGAGATCGCCGACGAACTGTCCAAGCGGCCGGGGGTAATCGTCGGCGGCGCCGCGGTCGCCCAGGAGCAGGTCAACGATCAGGTCGAGAAGGACCTGCGGATGGCCGAGATGCTCGCCTTTCCCCTCCTCTTCCTGCTCTCCTTCCTCTTCTTCCGCAGCCTCGTCGCCTCGGTGCTGCCGCTGATGATCGGCGGCCTGGCGATCGTCGGCACCTTCCTGATCCTGCGCCTCGCCAGCGAGTTCGGTTCGATCTCGATCTTCGCCCTCAACCTGACCACGGCGCTGGGGCTGGGCCTCTCGATCGACTACAGCCTCTTCATCGTCTCCCGTTACCGCGAGGAGATCGCCAAGGATGGGCCGGGACTGGCGGCGATGCGACGTGTGCTCGCAACCGCGGGCCGCACCGTCTTCTTCTCCGCGCTGACGGTAAGCGCCGCGCTCGCCTCGCTGCTCGTCTTCCCCCAGCGCTTCCTCTACTCGATGGGTCTCGGCGGCGCCCTGGTGGCGCTTTTCGCGGCGCTGATCTCGCTCACTGTGCTGCCGGCGGTGCTGACCCTGCTCGGCACCCGGGTCAACTCGCTCTCGCCGCGCTTCCTGCAGCGCCGCGCCGAGGCCGATACCCGGCCCGACGAGCACGGCTTCTGGTATCGGCTTTCCCGCTTCGTCATGCGCAGGCCGGTGCCTGTGGCGACGCTCAGCGCCGCCCTGCTGATCGTGATGGGCATCCCCTTCTTCAACATCAAGTTCGACACCGTCGACCCGACCGTGCTGCCGACTTCGGCAAGCGCTCGCCAGGCCTACGAGACGGTCAGCCACGAGTTCCCGCCCTATCGCGAAACACCGATCTGGGTCGACGTCGAAGGTGGCGGACCCACGGCAGCGGCGCGTTTCGCGGCGCAGGTGCGGCGCCTGCCCGGAGTCGCCGAAGTCAACCCCCCGCAGCGGCTGCAGGGTGACGTGACGGCGCTCCAGGTTGTCTCGTCCCACCCCTTCGTCTCCGAGGCCAGCCAGACGACCGTCAAGCGGATTCGAGCTCTCCGACCGCCACCCGGAGCCACGACCCTGGTCGGCGGCGCCACCGCCGACTTCGTCGACCTGCAGAGCAGCCTCACCAGCCACCTGCCGATCGTGCTCGCGATCATCGTCATCGCCACGCTGACGATCCTCTTCCTGATGACCGGCTCGGTGATCCTGCCGATCAAGTCGCTGCTGATGAACTTCCTCAACCTCAGCGCCGTCTTCGGCCTGCTGGTGCTGATCTTCCAGGACGGCCGCTTCGAGGGCTTCCTCAACTACTCGAGCCCGGGCGCGATCGAGCAGACGATGCCGATCCTGCTCTTCGCGGTCGCCTTCGGCCTCTCCACCGACTACGCCGTCTTCCTGCTCTCGCGGATCAAGGAGGCGCGCGACAACGGCGCCTCTGACTCGGAGTGCGTCGCGATCGGGCTCGAGCGGACCGGCCGCATCGTCACCGCGGCCGCCCTGCTCTTCGCGGTCGCGATGTTCGCCTTCGCCACCTCCCAGATCATCTTCATCAAGGAGAACGGCATCGGCACCGCGCTGGCGGTCCTGATCGACGCCAGCATCGTCCGCGCCCTGCTCGTCCCCTCGCTGATGGAGCTGCTCGGCAAATGGAACTGGTGGGCGCCGAAACCGCTGCGCCGGCTGCACGAACGGTTCGGGATCAGCGAGACGAGCGTGGCCGAGCCAGAGGGCGCTTAGCCACCAGGTCGCCCTGGATCGCTTTGGCGTCTTCGGCGCCTTTGGCTCGCTCGTCGCTTGCCAGGCCCGTCAGCGCGAGCGCGCCATCGCTGGCGATCGTCGCGGTCGCCAGAACCGACTGGCCGACCTCCAGCTTCGCCGTGTCGATCGTCGGCGGCACGGCGAAGAGGAGGTCGTGGCCGCTCTCGCGGACGTCGTCAGCGGAGAGGAGCAACTGGGCGGAGTCCGGACAGACGGCCTCGACGATCCCGGCAAAGTCGCTGGCGGTAAAGGGAGCGCCCTGGGCTTTGACCTGCCGCTGCCAGAGGATGGCGCTTGGCTGGGTTGGGGGCGGCGGTAGGGCTGGGTCGGGGACGCAGCTCGGCGGGACCGGAGCGACGCTCGGCGCGGGGGTGGGTGCCGGCAACGGTTCGGCCGGCGGCGTGGGCAGTGGCGGCAGGGTTTCTTCAGGAGTGACCGGCGGGACGGGTTCGGCGACCGGGCTCGGCGATGCCGGCACGTCTGACGCCGACGCGGAGGCGGGTGCGAGCGTGGAGGCAGAGGCCGAGGCGGGCGGCAGCTTTTCGATGTCGACAGTGACGCTGGCGAAGGCGCCAAGCGCAGGGAGAGAGGGGGCGGCGCCGGCAGGGTCAGGATGAACGTGGACGAGAACCGAGACGCCCCGCTTGGAGACGGTGTACGCCGGCGCGGTCGGGGTGGGGTCGACGTAAGTGACGACGCCGCTGAAGCTCGCCCGCGTCCGCAGGTCGGACTTCGTCCGCGGGCCGGCTTCGGCGAAGGTCCCGTTGGCCAGCAGGCGGACCGGGACGCTCACTTTCGCCCCCGGCTGAGGTGGTTTCGCCGCGTGCACCACGTCGAGCGTGTCCGCCGGCTCGGCGATCGTGTAACTGGCGGCCGCGGGATTGACGTGGAGGACGATCCCGGACAACGTCTCCTCTTCCGCATCGGGTTCTTCGCTCGCGGGGGAGGGTTCATCCGAGCCGGGCGGCGTCTTGGTTTCGCTCGGTTCGCTTTCGCCTTCGGAGGAAGCGATCGGGGCGAACGAGGGAAGCGCCGGTTCCGCGATCGGAATCGAGCCTCCCCCGCCGCCTCCGCCTTCGTTGACGCCGAGGCTCGGCGAAGGGCTACCGCCTTCGCCGTCACCCGCGTCCGCACCACCGCTGAAGCCTGGAATTTCGATGATCTGGGCGGCCCCGGTGGCAAAGGTCCCCGCCGCCCCCGGCCCGATCGCGACGCCGACGAAGAGTCCGAAGCCGAGCGCCACCGCCGAGAGCGGTGCCGCCCAGCGGCGGTCGGTGATCGGCAACGCCGCCCATTTCAGCAGCCGGCGGTAGCCCTTGGGGCTCGCCGCCGCCTTCGCGCCCTTGCCAGGCCGCGGGCTCACGAACCGGCCACCGTCCCCACCGAGCCGCGGTCCATCAGGTCGTTGCCGCACTGCCAGCAAAAGACCGAGCCGCGCGCGTAGAGCGCCCCGCAGGAACCGCAGGCGCCGGCGGCGCCGGCCTGGTCGAGCTTCAGCATCCGTTCGACCTCGGCCAGCTCGGCGTCGACCTGCTGCAGCTTCGCCGCCTGCTTGGTGAGGACGTCGAGCCTGAAGTGGTCGCGGCTCGCCATCTCATAGGTGAGGCCACCGAGATCCCACTGCAACTCGCTCAGTTCACGGCTGAGACGGTCGCGGCGTTTTTCCAGATCGCCGCTCATTCGAACGTTTCCGCCGCGCCGCCGCCGCCCGGCGCCTTCGAGGTGTCGATCGGCGGCGGCTTGCCCGGGGTGGCGATTTTGTCGGGCAGTTTCTTGATCGTTTTCTCGTAGCTTTCGCCGCTCTGACTGTTGAGGTTTTCGAGATCGTCAGTGGTTGCTTGGACGGTCGCCTTGCTTTCGTGGGCGGCGCTACCGGTGAGGCCTCCGGCGACAGCCTTGGCGCCCGTCCCCCCTCCCTTCGACTTCTTCTCGGCCTTTGGCTTCGCCGCGGCCGTTTTCGTTTCTTCCGGTTCGGCCGAGCCAGCGCTGGCGGCGGTTTCGCCGCCGACCTTGACGATCGGTGCCGGAGCGGCGCTGGGCGAGCTGTTCCCCTTGCCGATCAGCACGCCGACCAGCAGCATTAGGCCGAGGACGGCGATTCCCCCTACCGCGGCAAACGGAGCGTAGTCGCGCTCCGCCTTGGCCGGCCCGGGAGGCGGCGCTGGATCGCTCGACGGGACCTCCGCCGCCTCCTCGCCCTTGGAAGCGGCGATCATTTTTTGGAAGTCGACGCGGGGCTCGGTCCGCCGCCTGCCGCAGTTGAGGCAGTAGCGCTGATCGGCCGCCAGCGGGGCGCCGCACTCCTGGCACGGTTCCCCCTGTTCGCCGAACACCGGTGCCTGTGGGTCTGCATCCACCATGCGCTCCTCCTATTCGGACCCGCTGCCGGGAAGGGTCGGGAATTGACTGACTTCGAGATCGGTTCCGGTCGGATCGCCGATGAAGAAAATGTCGTAGTGCAGGGGTTTCGTGCCCGCTTTCAGATGCTCGATCGCACCCCGCCCGGCCGCCACAACCTTGCCGCCGCTGCGGCCAACCGCGTAGAGCAGCAGCCGTTCCTGGTCCTCACCGGTCTTGTTGATGACGGTGCCGGTGGCCTCGATGCCGGAGACCGGATCTCCCTCGACCTTGGGCGCCGAGACCTCGATCTCGGGCTGCTTCCCCGAGTAAGAGTCGGTGCTGGCCCCGACCTTCACCTTCACCGACTTCGGCTTGCCCGCGGCCATCACCTGGTCATTGACCCAGTCGACGTCGCCCCCCGCGGGGATATAGGGCACCGCGGCGAGCGCTGGCTCGATCCCCGGGATCGCGTTCGTGTAGACGCTCTTTCCCTTCGCGTCGAGCACTTCGATCAGGATCGGCACGTCGACCAAGTTCTTCTCGGAGCTGTTATGGAGGCTGACGACGACGGCGCCGCCGTTCGAATCGTTGAGGACCGTCGCCGACGTCACCTTGACCTCGGTGCTCTCCTTCTCGATCTTCACCCCCGAATCGGCAAGCAGCGTCTTCGCGCCCTCCTTTTCCAGCTCGGCGCTGCGGCTCTGGGTCGACTCGCAGGCGACAAGGCTCGTGGCGGCGAGCAGGGCGAGGCCGGCGAGCGCGATTGCGCGCGGCCTCAACCGAACCCTCCGCTGACGTACTCGCGGGTGCGCTCGGCAACCGGCGAACCGAAGACCCGCTCGGCCTCGCCGTACTCGACCAGGTCGCCGAGGTACATGAAGGCGACGTGGTCGGCGACTCGCTGGGCCTGCTGCAGGTTGTGGGTGACGATCACGATCGCGATCTCGCTGCGCAGGGAGACGATCGTCTCCTCGATCACCTGGGTCGAGATCGGGTCGAGCGCCGAGCAGGGCTCGTCGAGCAGTAGGACCTCGGGCTGGACTGCCAGTGAGCGGGCGATGCAGAGTCGCTGCTGCTGGCCGCCGGAGAGCGCCAGCGCCGGGTGGTCGAGGTTGTCCTTGACCTCCTCGAGCAGTCCGGCGCGTTCAAGGGCGGCGACGACGACCGGCTCCAGCTCACGCTTCGAGGGCTTCTTCGAGCCGCGCTCACGCAGGCCGTAGGCGACGTTGTCGAAGATGCTCATCGGGAACGGGTTCGGCTGCTGGAAGAGCATCCCGACCCGGCGCCGCAGGTGGGTGACGTCAAAGAGGTCGACGTCCTCGCCGTCGAGCAGGATCTTGCCGCCACGGCTCGCCGCTGGGGTGAGGTCGACGAGCCGGTTGAGCGAGCGCAGCAGGGTCGTCTTGCCGCAGCCCGAGGGACCGATCAGCGCCAGCACCTCGCCCTGGCGCACCGTCAGCGAGACCTGGTTGACGGCGAGCTTCTGCCCGTAGGCGATGCTCAGCGCCTCGGTCCGCATCCGCTCCAGCGGCGCCGTGTCGGCGCGCGGCATCCGCTTCGCCAGCGCCGCGACCGCGGTGGGAGCGACGTGGCCGTTGCCGGCGGCCGGCGGCTGGGCGACGGTCGGCGCCTCCTCGACCGCGATCCGCCGCACCGGCGGCGGCAGTTGCGCGGCGACGGACATCGGCTCGCGCAGTGGGTCGAAGCCCTCCTCCTCGGCTGGGATCAGCGGGTCCAAGTCGGCTCCTTTCGGCGCGCGATCAGGTCGACCGCGAAGTTGAGGAAGATGACGATCACGAGCAGTACGAAAGCGGCGGCGTAGGCCTTCTGCGGGGCGCCGCCCTCGCCGGCCGGCGAGTTGTTGTAGACGTAGGTCGTCAGGGTGCTGCCGGTTCCCTTCAGCAGGCCCCAGACCGGCGTGCCGTTCTCCGGTTGGATCTGCTGCGAGGCGCCGAGCAGGATCACGACGATCGCCGTGTCGCCGACGATCCGCCCCATTCCCAGGGTCACGCCGGTGCCGATCCCCCGCCGCGAGGCGGGCAGCAGTACGCGGCGGATGGTCGAGATCCTGTCCTTGCCGAGGGCGTATGAGGCCTCGCGGACGTGGCTGGGAATCGATTGCAGCGCCTCGCGGGTCGAGCCCACAATCAGCGGCAGCGCGATTAGCGCCATCATCGCCCCGGCGGTGAAAAAGGAGCGGCCGAAGACAGCGTTGCCTTCCGCGGTGAAGGAGAGAAAGCCGAAGACGCTTTGCTGGAAGACCAGCAGCCCGAAGATCGCCAGCACGATGCTGGGCGTGCCGGCGACGATCTCCACCCCCGACTCAACCGCCCGCGCCAGCCAGGAGGGCCGCGCGTACTCCGAGAGCCAGACCGCGATCCCGACCCCGATCGGGGTGGCGATCGCGGTGCCGAGGATGGTCAGGATGACCGTGCCCTCGATCGGGTCAAGGAAGCCGCCCGACTTGGTCTGGTCGAGGCTTGGCAGCGGGTGACTGGCCAGCAGCGTCAGGCTGAGGTACTGGAGGCCGCGGAAGAGCATGTAGAGGACGATCGCCGCGGCGAGAGCGCAGAGCAGGATGCCCGCGGCCCAGGCCAGCCCGACGCCGATCTTGTCGCCGCGGCTCCAGGATTCTTCGCCGCGACGGTGGACGAGGGACGGCGGCCCGGAGGCGGGCGGGGCCGGGGCGTGTGCGTGCGTGCTCAAGTCCTCACCTCGCCTGCAGCGTGTATTTGCGCATCGACTGGCGGGCGGCCCAACCGGCGAAGGAGAGGAAGAAGCTGGAGATCAGCAGGACCGCGGCAAAGGCGTAGACCGTCTGCCCGAAGGGCTTCACCGAGAGGCCCTCGGCGTTGTCGACGATCGTCGCCGCCAGCGTCCGCGCCGGCTCGAAGATGAAGGTGGTGCCATCGAGCGGGTTGGGCGCGAACCCGACCGAGCCGGAGACCATCGAGAGCATGATCGCCTCGCCGAGGGCGCGGGCGGTGGCCAGCACGATCGCCGCAACGATCGCCGGTCGCGCCGCGCGCAGGCCAACCGTGCGCAGGGCGCGCCAGCGGTTGACGCCGAGCGCGGCGGCCCCCTCGGTCCAGTTGCGCGGCACCGAGCGCAGCGCGTCGGTGGTGATCGCGACCATGATCGGCGTGATCATCACCGTGAGCACGAGGACGCCGACCAGGATGCTCGTCCCGTCGAGCTGGATCACGTAGCGGACCGCGTCCTTTTCGGAGCCGGAAATGACGTGGTTGCCGACAAAGGGAACGAGGACGAGGATCCCGATCAAGCCGTAGACAACCGAAGGCACGGCGGCGAGCAGGCGGATCACCGGCTGCATCACGCGCCGCATCGCCTGGGGGGCGAACTCGACGATGAACATCGCCGAGAGCAGTGAGATCGCGGTCGAGAGCACGACGGCGGCGCCGGTGATCAGGGCCGTCGCGTAGAGCAGCGGCCAGGCGTGCATGGTGTAGACGTAGTTGCTCGGGTTGGCCGGCGAGTTGAAGATGTTGGCCAGCTGCTCGTCGACGTTGCCCCCCGGCCCAAACCAGGCGAGCCCGTTGTGGGCAAACGAGGGCCACGCCTTCGAGAAGACGAAGACGATCATGAAGCCGATCAGCAGAAGGACAGCGGACGCCAGCGCGCCGAGGGCTACCTCGGCGCGCTGGTCGGTGCGGTCCTTGGGCTTCGCGTTATGCGAGCCGTTGACGCTCATCTAGCTCAGCGGAACCCACTGGGTGCCGATGATTTTGCTGGCGTCTTTGCTGTGCGTGATCCAGTTGATCCATTTCGCGGTGGCGCCGGTCGGCGCGCCGCGGGTGACCATGTAGAGATTGCGCACGCCGCCGTACTGACCTGACTTGGCATTACGCAGGTTGCATTCGACCCCCTGGTAGGGAATCGTGTGCACGTTTTTGGTGAAGGCCAGGGAGACGTAGCCGATCCCACCCGGGTCGCTGGCAACGGACTGTTCGACCAGGCCGTTTGAGCCCTTCTGACTGGCGCCGCTGAAGACTTTCGTGCTGCCCATGAAAATCTTCAGGAAAGCGTCCTGCGTACCGGATGCAGCGGTCCTCGTGAAGAGGTCGATCGTGCCGGTCTGAGTCGAGCCCGGGACCTGACTCCAACTGCGGGCGCTGCCGCCGAAGATCGCCTGGATCCCGGCCTGATCGAGGCCCGGAAGCGGATTGGCGTTGTTGCTGACGAGGCAGAGCGCGTCGTGGGCGATCTTGTTGAACACGAGGCCACCCGGATCGGAGGGCTTCGGGTCACGCGAGGAGTTGCCGATCGTCACCCGGCCCGCGGCGACATCCGCCACGCCGATGTCCGAGCCGCCCTGGAGCAGCTTGAAGTTGACGCAGTGGTCACAGACGCTCAGGTACTTGCGGGCGAGCAGCGCCGCAAGCGGCGCCACCGTGGTGGATCCGCTCATCGTGATTGTCGCCTTGGCCGAGGCCGCGGCTGGTGCCGCGGCGGGAACCGCGGCAACGATTGCCAGGGCGGAGAAAAGCCCGACCCGGCGCAGTCGATTTCTCATCGACGTGACTCCTTTCGAGTTGTCGCTGGTGAAATTGGTTGCGTTCGGACGGGACATCAAGCGCTTGCCCGCTGGTGCCGTTTGGCGGCTTTCACAGGCGCGGCTTTGCTGCAGTCGGGGCCCTTGAGACGGAAGGGCTGGGTGACCGCGGTGAACGGTTTGTTGGTGACCGAGTCGAACTGGGTCACCGTGGCGCTGACCCAAACCTTGAACTTGTCCGACTTCGTCTTTGCCGCTTCACACGGATCGCGGCCAATCGCGAACTCGCCGGACATCGAGTTGCCGAAGTTGCTGACGCCCTTACAGCCGAAGCCGGAGCTTGGGAACGGACCTTCGCACCCGAACGCTTCGTTGGTCGCTTCGCCGCTGTTGATGTCGAGGACGAGCACCTCGGTGCTGAAGAAATCGACCTGACGACTGGAAATGATCGAGTAACCCAGGACCTGGGTGTTGCAGTTGAACTTGTAGCTGAGACCACCGGGCGGTTCGATGCCGGGAATTTCGTCGTTCAGCTCGAGGCTGCCGCCACAGAGCGGAGCTTCGGCTGCGACCGCGCCCGCCGGAAGGCTGAGGGCGCCGACGCATCCCGCAGCGGCCGCGAGAGCCGCGATTGTCACCCGCGCACGGCTCAGCGGATGCCTTTTTCTGATCTTGATCACCTATCGGACTCCTTGCGTCTTGCGGTTTACGTCCCGCAAGAACGCGGGCCGCTCGGCGGCAGTGTCGGGGTCCGCGGATGCGCACATGTTGCGATCCGGTATAGGGGACGTAAAAACGGTGTAACAGTGTTGTAAAAGGAACACTGTTACCAGGCACGGTGCAGGCGTGCCTGCAGGAGTTAGCCGAGGGCGCTTTTAGGCGAAAGCCTGGGAAGCGCGGCGACGCAGATCTGCGTTGAGCATCCCGGTCACTTCACTTGGGGTGGTGCCCGCCGTGGGCACCGCATCGCCGATTAGGCCACTGGCGCGGAAGCCGTAGAGCGGAGCGTCGAAGCCGACCTCGCGGATCTTGCGGACCAGGTTGACGGCGCCGGGTGTGTCGGCGCCGGGGCCGCAGAGGACGATCGCGGTCGGGTCGAGAGCGCGCAGGGCGCGCTCGAGCCGCTCGTCACCGAGCTCGTTGGAGAGCATCAGCACGCGGAAGCCGGCACGGCGAAGCGTCAGGTCGAGCGCCTGCGCGTGGACCGCCTCGGCGTCGGAGCCGTGGCTGGAATCGAGCAGCAGGATGCCGGCGGGACGGGAGGCGGCGGAGGCGAGGCGGCGGGCGCCGTGCAGCCAACCGGTCGCCCAGCGTGAGGCGAACTCGAGCTCGGCCTCGCGGTCGGGGTCGGCGGCGAGCTGATCGACCGCGGGCAGCAGCATCTCCTCGACCGTGCGCTCCAGCGGGCGCAGCGCCAGGCTCTCCTCGACCGCGCGGTTGGCGGCCTCCTCATCGAAGCTTTCAAGCGCGACCACCAGGTTGCCGCCGCTGGCCGGCGCCGACTGGCGCTGGCGGGCAAGTTCGATCGCCGAGGAGATGTTGCCGGTCTGGGCGAGGGCGTCGCGCAGCGTCTGCAACTCGACCAGCTCGTAGTTGCGGTGGTTGCCGACCGTGCGCTTCGGCACCGGGTAGCCGTAGCGGCGCTCCCAGCTGCGCAGGGTGTTGGGGCTGACCCCCAGCACTTCGGCGGCGGCGTTGGTTCTTATTCCTGGCATCTCAGTCGTCCCTTGGGGTGGTGTCCAGCACTATTCGCCCGACATCGGCATCTTCCCAGGGAAAATCCAGGTTTACGCAAGTTATGGACAGATTTCCGGAATCTGTCAGCGATCTTGCAAGCTGCCCACGCCTACGGGCTGGCCCACCGCACGAGCTCGCCACATCGCCTCGTCGGCTTTCTTCAGCAAGCCCTCGGCGTCGCTGCCGTGCTCGGGGCAGGCGACGACGCCGGCCGAAATGCCGATTCGCAGGCCACCCGCGGCCTCGAGCTCATCGAGCAGGCGCAGCAGGCGCTCGGCCATCTGCACGCCCTCGACCGTGGTCAGGTTCGGGGCCAGGACGCAGAGGGCGTCCTCTTCGAGCCGATAGGTCTCGTCGACGATGCGGACGCTCTCGCGCAGCGCCGCGCCGACCACCGCCAGCATCGTCTCCTGGCCGTCGCTGCCCTCGCTCCCGCGTGTCCCGGGCCCGTCGACGTCGAAGACGACGAGGCCGAAGGGATGCCCGTAGCGCTTGTTGGTCTCGATCAACTGATCGAGACGGCGGCGCATGTGGCCGGGCTGGAAGAGGCTCGTGTGCGACTCGACCAGCGCCGTCGGCTGCGGCCGCTCGCAGACCGCCGCCACCGCCGTCGCCGTCACCGAGCCGAACTCCTCGGCCAGTTTCTGCGCCGCGTCGGCGAACGGCTCGGGGTCGCCGTCGCGCATCTGCTCGCGCAGCGTCGCCAGCAGCGCTGCCTGCAGCGAGGAGACCTCGCGGGCGACCTGGCCCGCCGAAGATCCACCCCCCACACCGTTGCTCGTCGGGCTCTTTGTCGCCACCTGAAGGACCATCTCGAAAGCAACGGACGGCAGGACTGCGGAATCGCGCTATTTGCGGGGCGATAAACGTCTAGTTGTTTTGTCCGCAAAGAGCGGCTAATCGAGGCTGCGGCGTCCGGCGAAGGCCTTGCCGAGGGTGACCTCGTCGGCGTGCTCGAGATCGGCGCCGACCGGGAGGCCGCTTGCCAAGCGGGTCACGGCGGCCTGGCCGCGCAGCCGTTCGGCGATATGCAGGGCCGTCGCCTCGCCGGTCGTGGTCGGGTTGGTGGCGAGGACGACCTCGCTGACGTCGCCCTCGGCGACCCGGCGCAGCAACTCGGCGATCTTCAGGTCCTCGGCGTCGATGCCGTCGATCGGCGAGAGCGCGCCGCCGAGCACGTGGTAGAGGCCGCGGTACTCGTGGGTGCGCTCGATCGGGATCACGTCGGCCGGCTCCTCGACCACGCAGATCGTCGCACGGTCCCGGTTCGGGTCGGCGCAGATGCGGCAGCGCGGCCCCTCGGAGAGGTTGAAGCACTCCTCGCAGAGGCCGACCTTCTCCTTCACCTCGGTGATCGCGGCGGAGAGCGCCGCCGCCTCTTCGTCGGGGGCGCGGAGGATGTGGAAGGCGAGGCGCTGCGCGGTGCGCTGGCCGATCCCCGGCAGGCGCGAAAGCTCTGCGACGAGGCGGGCCAGCGGCGCCGGACCCTCGGCGCTCACATTCCGGGGAGGCCGCCGAGGCCTCCCGTAATCCCGCCCATCTTCGACTCGGCCAGCTGCTGGGCGGCGCGGAAGCCCTCGTTGACGGCCGCCTGCACCATCTCGGCGAGCAGCTCCGCCTCCTCGGGGTCGATCGCCTCGGGGTCGATGACGATCTCACGCAGGGTCAGATCGCCGCCGACCTTGACCTTGACCATGCCGCCGCCGGCGCTGGCCTCGACCACCTCGTCTTTAAGAGTCTCCTGAGCGGCAAGCATGTCGCTCTGCATTTTCTGCGCCTGCTTCATCAGGGCGTTCACATCGAACCCCCCCGGCATTCCACCTTTGGCCACCTACCCCACCTCCTCAGCATCGAACTCACTCTTCAGCTTCTCCACCAGCGCATCGTGATCGATCTCCGCGGAGCTTGGAGCCTCCTCAGGAGCGGGCGCCTCAGCGTCAAGCACCACATAAACGGGCCGCAGCTTCTCACTCACCACGGACTCCAGAGCGGCTTCCATCTGCTCTCGCTTCTCCGGCGCCTCAGCCTTGCGTTTGTTGAAGGTGTTCTCAGCCGGAAATCCGACAGTGACGACCCGCTCCGCCTCATCGACATCGACAGGTCGAGCTCCCTCAAAGGTCGCTGCCAAGGCCGGGCTCGTCTCCCGAAGCTTGTCTATAACCGCCGGCCAGAAGCCTTTGACGTACTCCAGGTCGAGGGCGTTCGGGCCCGCGGGTCCTGTCACGACCTCGGGGGGGCCTGCGGGCGGGGGCTGCGCCTCCGTTCTCGGCCCCCCCGAGTCCGCGCCACCCGCGGGAGGATCGTCCTCGGCGGACGGTTCGGGTTCAGCGGGCGGTTCGGATTCGGCGGACGGTTGGGGCTCCTGCTCGTCAGTCGGTGCGGGCTCTGCCGCGGGTGGCGGTGTAGGGGGAACCGCCCCCGAGGACGCTTTAGCGACCGCAGGGGGCGGTGGGTCCCCTGCACCGACAGGACCCGCGGCCCGCGGCGGCCCCGTCCCTTGCTCAAGCTTCTCGATACGCCTGAGCAGGCCCTCAGTTGAGGGATCCAGGTCCGGTCGCGCTGCCTTGAGCAGAGCGATCTCGACTGCCATGCGGGCGTCGTCTCCCTCCCGTACAGCTGTCAGGGCCGCTGCCAGCTCGTCGATGGTGCGGATGAGTGTGGCGGCGCCTATTGCGTTTGCTTGGGCTGTCATCCGCTCAGAATCGGTTGCCGTCACCACGAAGGTGTTGGGCACCTCGCCGACGGTCTGCGTCACCAGCAGGTGTCGCAGGTGCGCCAGCAGGTCGCGGGCGAACTGGGCTGGGTCACGGCCCGAGCGGGCCATCTTCTCGACCCCGAGCAGGACGCCCTTCGGGTCTTCGGCAATGACCGCGTCGACCGCGTCGAAGAGCAGCTCGGCGTCGGCGGCGCCGAGCAGTTCCAGCACCGCTTCGAGGGTGACCTGGCTGCCGCCGAACGCGACCAGCTGGTCGAGCGTGCCGAGCGCGTCGCGGAAGCTGCCCGAGGCCGAGCGGGCAATCATCGCGACCGCTGCGTCCTCGGCCTCGATCTCCTCCGCCGCCGCGACCCGCTGCACGACCTCGGAGATCTGCTCCAGCGAAGGGCGCTGGAAGTCGAAGCGCTGGCAGCGGTCGGCGATCGTCGCCATCACCTTGTGCGACTCGGTCGTGGCGAGGACGAAGACCGTGTTGGGCGGCGGCTCCTCCAGCGTCTTGAGGAAGGCGTTCCAGGCCTCCTTGGTCAGCATGTGCGCCTCGTCGAGGATGTAGACCTTCCAGCGTCCTCCCGTCGGCGCGTAGGCGACCCGCTCGCGCAGGTCGCGGACGTCGTCGACGGAGCGGTTGGAGGCGGCGTCCATCTCGATCACGTCGATCGAGCTGCCGGCGGCGATCGTCAGGCACGATTCGCACTCGCCGCAGGGGGTGACGGTCGGCCCGCCGCGCTCGCAGTTGAGCGAGCGGGCGAGGATCTTCGCCATCGAGGTCTTGCCGGTCCCGCGCGAACCGACGAAGAGGTAAGCGTGGTGGACCTTGCCCTGCTCGACCGCGTTGCGCAGGGTGCGGACGACGTGCTGCTGGCCCACCACCTCATCGAAAGAACCGGGGCGATGGCGGCGGTAGAGGGAGATCGAGTCGCTGGAGGACGGCACCGCAGCCAGTGTATCTGCGGGGGTCTGGCGACTTATCCGTCTATCTCACGGAAAAGTCGCCAGACCCCCGGCCTGCGGCCAACGGTAGGTTGCGCCGGTGCCGACCCGAGCCCGCAACTGGCTCACGCCCCTCGCCTGGGTGGCCGGCGTCAGCGCCGCCCTGCTGATCGTCTTCCCGGTCGGCTTCCCCAACTACGACACGATCTACGCCTTGGTCTGGGGGCGCGAACTGGCGCACGGGGTCAGCCCCGACTACGGCGCCGCGCTCCCCCCCACCCCGCACCCGCTGGCCGACCTGCTGGGACTGATCACGACCCCACTCGGCGACGGAGCAATCGACGTAACGATGGTGATCGCCTACCTCTCACTGGGCCTTGTGGGGTACCTCATCTACCGCCTGGGAACCCTCTGGTTCGACCGTCCAATCGGCGCCCTCGCAGCCCTAATCGTCCTCACCCGAGCCCCCTACCTATCCAACGGCCTGCGCGCCTACGTAGACCTCCCGTACATAGCCCTATGCCTGGGAGCTCTCGTCATAGAGAGCCGCAAGCCACGATCAGGCTGGCCGGTCCTAACTCTTCTCGCCCTAGCCGGCCTGCTCCGCCCCGAGGCCTGGCTCTTCTCGATCGCTTACCTGGCCTACCTGGCGCTTGGTCCCTCGCAAGCTCCCGCCACCACAGCTGCGGCCGGGGCCGGCTCATCCCGCCAGCTCGGTCCCGAGGGGGAGACGAGGAAGCCCCTCGAACGGGCGGATACTCAAATCGCCGGCCTCATTAGGCCGGCGATTGGACGGGCGAGGGGCTTCCTCGTCTCCCCCCACGGCGCCGCACTAGTCGCCCTGGCTCTGGCCGCCCCGATCATCTGGGCCCTCTTCGACTGGATAACCACCGGCAGCCCGACCTACTCCTTCACCGGCACCCAGGAAACCGTCGAAACCCTGAAGCGCCAAACCGGCCCGGTCGACCTCGTCCTCTACGGCCCCCGCCGCCTCGGCGAAGTCCTCCAGTGGCCAGGAATGGTCGGCGCTCTGGGCGGCGTCATCCTCGGCTTTGCGTTTCTGCGCCGCCGCTCAAGCCTAGGCCTCGTCGCCGCCGCACTAGCCCTCGGCGCCTTCGCGCTGCTCGGCAGCGCCGGCCTCGCGATCATCGCCCGCTACACGATGCTCGGCGGCGCGATCCTGGCGATCTTCGTCGCCCTCGCCCTGCTCGGCTGGCGCCTGCTCGAGCCCGACCACCTCTGGCGCCGCCGCTGGCAGCTCTTCGCCGGCCTGATCGCGGCGATGTTCGTCATCTGGCTGCCAAACCAGTGGGACCTCGACTCGACCGTGAAGAGCGACCTCACTGATCAAGGGGGGATCGAGCGCGACCTCAGTGACCTCGTCGATGCGGGCGCCTTCAGCAAGCCCCTATGCGGTCCGATCGCCGTCCCCAACCATCGGGCCGTCCCCCGTCTCGCCTTCGGCCTTGAAGTGAAGCCAACCGAGATCGTCAGCGCCTCCGAGGAGGGAATCCCACGCCGCGGCTACTTCCTCGACCCGGCCAATCCCTTCGTCATCCACAACTTCATCCTCGATCCCAACGACCCGACCCGCCTCAAGACAGCCGTCCCGCGCGGCTTTCACCAGGTGGCGCGCAACGACTCCTGGCGCCTTTACCGCCGCTGCTAACAGCCCCCGACGGGCCTCAAACGTGACATATAGACACGTTTGAGGCCCGTCGGGGGCGTATAGGGTGATTCCGATGGCTGGCGGGTTCAGGCGGTCGGGGTTGTTCGGGCTGATTGGCGTCGTCGTCGTGGCGATCCTCGTCGCCGCTATCGCGCTCAGCGCAAACAGTGCCGACCCCAACCCGAAGGGAACGATGGCGCTGATCTTCGGCGTGATCGCGGTTTTCGTCGTCATCCTCTTCGTCTTCCAGCGCTCCGACCTGGAGAAGGTCGCCGGGGGCGATGCGAAGGCCGTGCAGCGAGCAGTCGCCGAAGGTGGCGGCGCGATCGATAACCCGACGACGATGGAGGAGCAGCAACTTTGGGCCGCGCTGGCGACCAGGCCGATCGACAACGAGGCGCTCGAGGCCCGCGGCTCGATCTGGGACTCGGGCCGGCGCAGCCAGAAACTCGGCTGGGTGGTGATGGCGCTGATCTTCCTCACCGTCCCCTCCATCTACCTGCTCGAAAGCTTCGTGCCGCTGCTGATCGGCGGGCCGCTGATCGCGATCGCGGCGATCTACGGCAGCATCCGCGCCCTGGCGCCCGGCGGCGAGATGGACCAGGGCTACGAGAAGGTCGGCCTGGCGATGGCACCGCTCGGCTTCGAGGTGACCGAGCGGCCGCAGGTCAACATCGAGGTGCGCGAAGCGACGACGGGACGGGTCGGACCTAAGGTCCACGGCGCCCTGGTCCTGAGTGGGGAGCGACACGGACGGTCGGTCTCGGTGCGGCTCGGCAGCAGCGAGATGAGCTCGCGCAGCGAGGTCACGGTCCGCGTGGGGACGCCGGAGTTCAAGGCGAAATCGCGCGACGGCAAGGTGCGCCCTGGCGACGACGTGCCGGCTCCGTTCGCCACTGCCCTGCGGGACATGCCCAACTCAACCCGCTGGAAGAAATTGACGGTCGAGGGTGGCCCGGAGGGCATCGTCGTCGCCCGCAAGGGCGGCGCCCAGGCCGACTGGCTCTGCGACCTCTGGCTAGCCGAGCGCCTCGCCGACGCGGCCTGAGCGCCGGCTCAGCTGCCGCGCTCGACCAGCTCGACCGCGGCGTGGGTCTCGGCGGCGACCTCGGGGTCGGCCAGCTCGATTCCCGGCGGCAGCTCGACGTGGAGGTCATTGGAGAAGTCCAAGCAAGCGCGAACTGGCCCGGCCAACCGTGAGGCGAGCACGTGCCCTCCACGAGTGCGGTCACCGCTGATGAAGTGAAGGTGGTAGCCACTGACCTCGAGCCCCTCGGCGTAATCGGGAAAGCGGAAGCCGAGCATCGTCCCCTCAACGTTCTCCAGCTCAAAGACGTGCTGCTCGAGGACGACCTCGGTCAGCGGCCGGTAGGGCGGGCTCTGCCGGGGCACCGAGCGGGCGCGGACCAACTCGAAGCGGCCGTCGAGCCGGATCGCGCAGGTCGCCGCGCCCGGCGGAATCAGCTCGTCAAGCCGGGACAGGAGCCCCTCGTGTTCGAACGGCCCCTCGACCTTTAGATCGATTTCCGGCTCGAAGCGCGTCACCACTGCGAACGGCGTCCGCTCGGCACCGCCGACCTCACCCACCATCCCGTCGACGTCAGCGCGGTAGAAGCCGCCGTCGAGAGCGATCATCTCGCCGTCGAGACCGTTCAGCGTCCCCAGGCCAAAATCGCCGTGCTCCGCCAGCTCGTCGAAGCTGAGGTCGCCTTCGTAGGCGCCTTCGAGCAACGCCCCGATCGTCGAAGCCTGAAACAACACGTGCGGCTCACGCCCGGCGTGCAGTTCCTCCTCGCGCAGCGTCTCCACGTGCAGCGATCTGATCCAGCGCTCATCCAACACGGAGCCAGTCTCCCAGGCATGTCTCTCTGTCGTCCGCCCTGCACATCCTCGACCCTCCAGCATCCAAGACGATGGGGGAGCAGCTCCCGGCGCAGACGATCGATGAGAATCAGGTCATGACAGCAATTCGACTTCGCGGCGTGGTCAAGCGCTTCGGCCCGATCACGGCGGTCGACGGGCTCGACCTCGAGGTTCCCGAGGGCATCTGCCTCGGCCTGCTCGGACCGAACGGGGCGGGCAAGTCGACGACGATGCGCCTGCTTACCGGGCAGGCACTGCCCGACGTCGGCGAGCTGCACGTACTCGGGCATGAGCTGCCGGCGGACTCGAAGGCCGCTCGGGCCGAAATGGGCGTCGTCCCCCAGCTCGACAACCTCGACGTCGACGTCACGGTCGAAGACAACCTGGCGATCTTCGCCCGCCTTTACCGAGTGCCGGACGTCGGTGCCGCGGTCGACCGGGCGCTCGACCTTGCCCGCCTGCGCGACCGTCGCCGCGACGCCGTCGACGAGCTCTCCGGCGGCATGCGCCGGCGCCTGCTCTTGGCCCGCGGCCTCGTCCACGAACCGAAGCTGATCCTGCTCGACGAGCCCACGGTCGGGCTCGACCCGCAGATCCGCACCGAGCTCTGGACCCTGATCGGCGAGCTGCGCTCGGGCGGCACGACGATCCTGATGTCCACCCACTACATCGAGGAGGCCGAGCGCCTCGCCGACGAGGTGGCGGTGATGACGAAGGGCAAGATCATCAGCCGCGGCCACCCGGTCGAGCTGATCAGCGAGCACGCCGGCGCGCAGACCGCGGAGGTCTACGGGCCGCCCGAACGGCTGGTCGAGGCGCGCAAGACCGCCGAATCCCACGGGCTCTCCGTCCGCCCGGCCGGCCCCGCGATCGCGATCGTCGGCTCCGAGGACGCCGCCAACGGGGCGATTCCCGACGACGCCGTCGTCCGCGCCGCCTCGCTCGAGGACGTCTTCGTCCTGCTCACCGGGGAGGAGGCGGAGTGAGGCGGCTCGAACCGGCCGCGATTGGTGGCGTGATGAGTCGCGAGCTGGCCAACTTCCGCACCTATTGGAAGGGCACGACCTTCTCCAGCGTGCTCGAACCGATCGTCTACCTGCTCGCCTTCGGACTCGGGCTGAGCGCGACCCTGGTCGACGAAGTCGAAGGCGTCCCCTACATCGAGTTCGTCGGTACCGGCATGGTGGCGACTGCGGTGATCTTTTCCAGCGCCCTGCCGGCGATGTTCGGCACCTTCGTCAAGCACCGCTTCCAGAACACCTACGATGCGATCCTGGCGGCGCCGGTCGACGTCGAGGAGCTGGTCACGGCGGAGATGCTCTGGATCGGCCTGCGCTCGGGCACCTACGGCTGCGTGCCGCTGCTGGTCACGATCGCCTTCGGCCTCGACCCGGCCTGGGGGATGCTGCTGGTGCCGTTCTTCTGCTTCGTTACCGCGCTCGGCTTCGCCGGCTTCGGCGTCGCGATGGCGGCGAGCGTGGCCAAGATCGACCAGTTCAACTACGTCACCGCGCTCTGCATCACGCCGCTCTTCCTCGTCGCCGGCACCTTCTTCCCAATCGACGGGCTGCCCGAGGGCGTGCAGGTGGTGGCGCAGCTCAACCCCCTGCACCAGCTGGTCGAACTGGTCCGCGGCGGCGCCTTCGGCTACGAGGCAGTCGACATAGCCCGCTTCGCTTTCCTGGTCGGCTTCGCCCTGCTCACCTGGCGGATCGCCGTGAGCCGCATGCACAACCGCCTAATCGACTAAACGCGCCCGCTCCCTTGCTTTGATGTCGTATTTCTCTCCGCTATCCGGAAAGAAATACGACATCAACAGGCGAAAAATGGACCGTGCGCCCCGTCCTCCGAGACGAAGTCACCGGGCGTGTCCGTCGCGATTGGCTCGAGCCGGGCTCTCCTGCGGCACCCGCGGCATCCGCTTAAGGCTGCTTCCTTCCGGAC